>Ga0207428_10000974_pt1 | contig 31750 bp, 31 predicted proteins | sample RhiMethybrSRZTD1_FD_187600 | JGI IMG/M metagenome (GOLD analysis project Ga0207428, IMG submission 187600) | Populus rhizosphere microbial communities from Tennessee, USA - Rhizosphere MetaG P. TD hybrid SRZTD1 (SPAdes) (version 3) | ecosystem: Host-associated > Plants > Roots > Rhizosphere >...
GCAGCCGCTCAAAGCGCGTTCGCGCGTCGTTCGGCAATCCGGCGAGCATGACGACGAGTGAGGGTGTCGTGGTCTCGGGGGCGGCCGGCGTCGTCTGAGCCGAGTGAACCTTGGCGTCGATGGCGGCGCGAAAGCGCGGCAGCGACGTGAGCGCGGTCAGATACGCGATCTCGCCAGCGAACAGCAGGGGAAACGTCACGTCAGACAGCGGCGCGATCGCCGCTCCGGCGAGCCCGCCGAGAAAGAACAGCAGGTTCCAGCGGAAGAGGAACGCCTCTTTCAGGTAGTCCTTGAGTCCGGCTCCTTGCGGCGGCTTCGAGGACCGATCGGACGGGATCGGTGGCGGAATGATGTTGGCCATCCTCAGTCGCCGGCGCGCGTGGACGATTGCAGCGTGTCGACGGTGTCGCGGATGTCGTCGACCAGGTCGATGAACGTCTTCTCGCGCAGCATTTCCTTCGGTGGCCTGTCGGATTTCGGCACGGCGATCTCGCGCAGGATAGTACCCGGAGACGCGGAGAACACGTACACGCGGTCGCCCAGATAGACGGCTTCTTCGATGGAGTGCGTCACGAAGAACACCGTCGCCTCGGCTTCCCGCCACAGCTTGTTGAGCAGCTCCTGCATGTGGAGGCGCGTGGCCGGATCGAGCGCGCCGAACGGCTCGTCCATGAGAATGATGCGCGGCCGGAGAATCAACGTTCGCGCGATCGCGACGCGCTGACGCATGCCGCCCGAAAGCTGGCTCGGGTACTTGTGGGCGTCGCGCGTGACGTCGAGCCCCACCTTCTCGATCCACGCACGCGCCTGGTCGCGCCGCTCGCGCGCGCCGACGCCGCGGCACTCGAGTCCGAACGCCACGTTGTCTTCGACCGTGCGATTGTCGAACGAGGTGTAGTCCTGGAACACCATGCCTCGGTCGGCGCCGGGGCCCGCCACGGGGGCATTGGCGACATGGACCACGCCCTCGGTGGTGGGGTGGTGCGGCGGCAGGCCGGCGATCAGGCGAAGCACCGTCGACTTCCCGCACCCCGACGGTCCGAGGATCGTCACGAACTCGCCGATGCCGGGCAGATCCGGCACCGTGAACGTCACGTCGCGAATCACGGTCAGGTCGCCGAATCGCTTGGTGACCCCCCGGAACTCGACGATGTTCGCGAGCGTCGTCATTCGTCGGCCGGACGGTAGGGAAACAGACCGCGCTGGAAGAAGTACAGCGCCCGGTCGATGGCGAACGCCAACAGTCCGATGATCATGAGGATCAGGATGATGTGCTCGGACAGGCCGCGCCGCTGGCTCGTCATCAGCAGGTAGCCGAGACCGTAGCTCGCGTTGATCAGTTCGGCCAGCATGATGTAGCCGAACGCCATGCCGAAGAGGTGACGCAGGCTGTTGTAGATGTCCGGGAGTGCGAGCGCGACCAGCACCTTCGTCAGAATCTGCCATCGTGACGCGCCAAGCGTCTGCGACGTCTCGACGTAGCGATCCGGCACGCTGGCAATGGCGCGAACCGTGTCCGAGTACACGAACGGGACGCAGGCGATGAAGATGAACATGACCTTCTGCGTCTCATCGATGCCGAACCACAGAATGGTCAGCGGGATCAGTGCGGCCACCGGCAGGTTGCGACCGAAGAGCGCCACCGGCGCGGCCGCCGCCTCGAACACGCGCCACGCACCGGCGGCGATCCCCACCGGAACGCCGACCAGAATCGCCAGGCCGAAGCCAAGCAGTACCCGCCTGAGCGTGGCCGCAATGCTTTCGATGAGTGCGCGTTCGTTGAGCAGGCTGGCGAAGCTGGCGAAGACCTCGAGCGGGCTGGGCAGGATGACCGGCGACACCAGCCGCGTCTCCACGGCGCCGAGCGTGACGATCCACCACACCAGTACGAGCAGGGCCACCGCGCCCGCACCGAGCAGATAGCGCACGGTGCGGGGCGGGGAGACGCGTAACGCGAACAGCGCCATTACTTCGCGGCTGCGGGCGCTTCTGCCGGATAGACCTTGATCTCGACGCGTCGGTTCTTGGCGTTGTTGTCCGGATCGGTGCTGTCAGCCGGCTTGTCCCAGCCGAGCCCGGCCGTCGAGAACTGGTTCGGCTGCAACGTCGCGAACTTGCGGACGATCGCCTCCTTGACCGAGTTCGCGCGATTCAGAGAGAGCTCCTGCACGGCGCTCTTCGGCACCGTGTTTCGCATCGATCCGTCGGTATGTCCCTCGATGACGATGCGGGCCGCGCCGTACTGGCCGGCCAGCTTGCCGATCTCCTCGACGACGAAGTTGACGTTCGGGTCGTAGAGCTCCTCGACATCCTTGCCATCCACCGAGCGGGTGATCTTCTTGGTCACGTCCCACGAGTTGGGGAAGAAGTGGATGACCACCGTCTTGGTCAGAATCTCGTCGCTCTCGCCCTGCACGGCTCCGGCGCTGGTCGGCGCGAAGCGCACGTCGTACTCGTTCTTCTGGCTGGAGTACTTGGCTTCGCTCCCCAGCTTCTGAATCACCGAGAAGTCCATGACCTGATCGAACGCCGTCTGCTGGGTGACCACGCCGATCTTCTTGTAGAGGAAGTAGGCCGTGTTCCAGGTCCGCTCGAAATTGGTCGGGTTGTTCTGGTTCAGGAAGAACTCGCGGTTCTCCGCGTAGTTGGTCGAATGCGCATCGCCGAGCATGCCGAGCGCGTCGCTCTCGGGAATCGAGTAGCCGGCGGCCATCAGCTTCGCCACACGCTGCTTGGCATCCTGCATCTTCAGGTCCTGCATCGCGTCGAAGATGCCGCGGACCAGACCCTCCATGATGTCGGGGTTGTCCTTGGCGAAATCGGCGCGTGAGAACCAGACGTCGGCGATCAGCTTGTTGGCGGTCGCCGTCGTGACCATCATCCGGTTGCCCTTGACCTTTTCGAGGTTGTAGATGTCGGGCGCCCAGCTGACGACGCCGGCGAGGCTCTTGTCGCCGTTGAACGCTGCGGCCGCCTGGAACGCGTCCTGCGTGAACTTGAACTGCACTTCGGCCGGCTGGACACCGGCATTGATGAGGGCGTTCAGGAGGAAGAAGTGCGACGGCGAGTTCTGCGCGAGCACCACCGTTTTGCCGCGCAGGTCGGCCATCGACTTGATCGCCTCGCGTACGACGATGCCATCGCCGCCGTTCGACCAGTCCACCTGCTGGAAGATACGGGGCATCACGCGTGTGTCTTTGCGCAGCCCTTCGAGGAAGAGCGGCACCATGTCGAGCGTGGCCCAGCCAACGTGCAGGTTGCCTGCGGCAAAGGCGTCGCGCATCGCGACCGGGTCGTCGATCAGGACGAGCTCGACCTTGAAGTCTTTCCCGTTCGGCGTCTTCCACGCCTTGCCCGGCTTGAATCCGTTGTTGGCGTAGATGATCGGACCCCAGCCCGCCCACACGTTGATGGCGAACCGCACGGTGCGGTCGTTCATCGCGGTGTAGCTCGAGATGCCCTTCACCTCGGGCAGCTTGGCGCTCGGAACGAAGTTGTATTCCTTGACGGTGGTGATGCCCGAGCTGTCGGGATTCTCCGCGTTGCCGGCGACCTGCTTGAGCTCGTCGCTCGAGAAGACGCCGGTGCCGGCGCCGCCTCCGCCGCTGTAGCGCCAGATCGCCAGGCCCACGAGGCCGACAACGACGGCAAAGACTGCGACATAAAACGCTGGACGTGGCTGTCCGTTCGCCATCTGCACAATCTCCTTAGGGCCGCCTGAAGGCGGCCCCTACGACGGTCAGTTCGACTGCTTCTCGACGGCTTTCTCGGTGTCGACCGCCGGCCCCAGATCCTTCGCGGCCGGCGCGATGCGCGTCGTCTCTGGCGACTTCAGGCCGAGCTCGACCTCGAAGTTAGTGAGCGCCTCCTCGGCAAGCGTCGCCTGCATCCGTTCTTCGGCATCGATCTCGGCGATGCCCTTTGCGGAGAGATCCGCGGCGACGCGGACCTTGCCACGGTTCTTGTCGATCTTCTCCTGGATGACCGCCTCGATCTGCCCGAAGTCGGTCGTCAGATTGAGATCGAAGCTCTCGGCGAGCTTGGCGATTTCCGCTTCGGCCGCGCTCATCTTGAGCTCGGCGTCGTACTTCTGGATCTTCTGACGCAGCTCGATCAGCTTGCTGTTGGCGTGCTGAATCTTGCGCAGGTTGTTCGTGTACGCCGTCTCGTGCATCTGCAGCTGCTGTTCGTTGGCCGCGAGCTCGGTTTTTGCCTTCTGCAGTTCCAGCGCGAACTTGGCCGCGGTCGTACGGTCGCCGGCTTTCAGATACGCCTTCGTCTCCGCCTCGAGCTTCTGCACGTGCGACCGGTTGGCGGCGACCTGACGATTCACTCGCTCGACGAGGCCACGGTACTGCTCGAGGCCGGTGCGGCCCTCTTTGAGCTCGTTCACCGCGCGGTCGTACTCGTACTGCATCTGCGCGATCGGATCGGCTTGCCAGAAGACATTGGCGACCTTGTTGATCTGCGCCATGAACGCCGCCCAGAATTTCTGAACAATCACGCGAATCTCCCGTTGTAGTGTCCGCCTCGAGGCGGACGAGGATGCGTTTATCGTGATTCAGGCTCGCGTTCGCCGAGCGCCCCGGCCTCCGCGAGGATACGACCCTGATAGATGTTGTCGAGCGCCTTTCTCAGCTCGGGGCCGCTGCCAGCGCCGATCGCCTCTCCTTGCACGTCTTTGAGAAAGGCGAACCGATCGGCGGCGACATCGAACGCTACGAAATATATTTGCACTCCGTGCTCGCTCTTCCGAAAAATTTCGCGGGCGACCTCGTCCGGACTTCGTCCCGATGTGTTCTCGCCGTCGGTGACCACCAGCAGATACTTGCGAAACACACCGGCGCGGTACAGGTCGGGCCTCGCTGCGCGCATCGCCTCGCCGATGGCGGTGCCGCCTCCCGGCCTGGGCAGTCGCGTCAGCGCGTCGCGCACCGTCGCGCGATTGAACGTCTGCATCGGCAACACCGTTGCGGCATCGCTCGAAAAATTGTAGATACCGACTTTCACGGAGAACTCGGGACGCTTCGCGACCACGGCCTCCGTTGCGTCGAGCATCGCTTCGAGCGCCTCGCGGGCGACGGCCGCTTTGGGCCGACTGTCGCCCGGGGCCGGATCGTTCATCGATCCCGACGTGTCGACGAGGATCGCCACGGCCGCGCCAAGGCCTTCTTCGACCTCGGCCTGATACGGTGCTGAGGAAGCGTCGTCGTCCTGGGATGCTCGACTGCGGCGGCTCGCGTCGCAGGCGGACAGAGCCGCCGCCAGCGCCACGATGGCGAAGGCGGCGGACAAATGCCGAATGGTGTGGGTCAGGGCTGGGAGTGTATCGTCGCTGACTCGTGGAACGCTATTGCGATCTCGGGAGCGGGCCGCCCGTTGGTTGGCCCGCAGAACTGCGGTCGAAAGGCTGTCGTCCGCACTAAAGGGTTGGTTGATACGGTCCAGTAAAGGTATCAATGTCGTGACGCGGCCGTGTGACCAGCTCACGTCAGTACCGTTGATCGACGCGGGTTCCCCGCTGGAAGTTCCTTCGCCGCCCCGGCCGTTGGCTCGGCCATCGCACTGGTAGAGAAGAGGGATCGCACACGCCCATGGAACCCATTCCCAGTCACGAACTTGTCGGTGCCCGCATCGTCGGCGAACTGCCCAGCCGGGACCTCGTCGAGCTGTGGGGGCGCATCCCGTCGGGGATCGTCAAATACGGATTCGTCATCCAGTACGAGGATCTCGACCCGCCACGCACCGGCATTTTCGATGGCTTGCGAATCACGATCGATCCAGACGTCGGGTTCGAGATGCAGTGCTTTCTGCTGCTCCATCTGTTCGGACACTCGGTGCAGTGGGTCGCGCCGTCGCTGGCGCACAAGCTCGAGGAGCTTCAACACACCGACGATCGCTCGCGGTTTCTTCACGTGTTGCACGACTACGAGTTCGAGGCCGCCCGGTTCGGGATGCAACTGATGCACGAGCGCGGCGTCACGCGTCTCGATCAGTGGTACAGCGACTTCGTCGAGACCGACTGGCGATACGTCGAGCGTTTCTACCAGACCGATCGCATTCCGCCCTGGGCGGACTGCATCGTCAGCGGATGTGCGCCGATTCAGCCGACGCCGATTCCGCCGCTGGTGCATCGGCAGGTGCAGGTGCGGTTCGCGTTCTGAAAAGCTAGGATGTGGAGCCATGAACCGACATGTTCTGCGGACTGCTTGTCTGGGGCTGTGTCTGCTTGCCGGCCTGCTGACGGAGCCACGCCTGCTCGCTCAGAGCACCGGCTCGACGACGACACCACCACCCACCCCGACGCTCACGTTTGCGTTCGAGTTGCGTGCGAAGGTCGGTGATCCAGTCGAAGTTGGCCAGACACCTCACGGGCGTCGGCGCATCGTGCCCATCCTCGGCGGGAGCGTGCGCGGTCCCATGTTGACCGCGACGGTTGCGCCGGGCAGCGGGTCCGATTGGCAGCTCATTCAGCCCGATGGCTTCTCGGAGCTCGATACCCGCTACACGCTCCAAACCGAGAAGGGGCAGTTAGTGTATGTGCAGAACGCCGGCATCCGCCACGCAGCGCCCGACGTCATGAAGAAACTCCTGGCCGGGGAGATAGTCGATCCGAAGCTCGTGTACTTCCGCACCGTGCCGAAGTTCGAGACCTCCGTGCCGGAACTGCAGTGGCTGACGCGCAGCATCTTCGTCGGCATCGGCGAACGATTCCCGAACGAGGTCGTGGTTCGGTTCTATCGTCTCGACTAGTTTCGAGAAGCGTCAACTTGTCTGGAGCCGCTATGTCAGATCGCCGCTCGAGCGACATGACGCGTCGTCAGGCGCTCGAGATCATGACGACCGCTGCTGTCGGCGCGGTCGTGCCCTCGTCTTCGTTCGCCCAGACGCGCGCGTTCACAAAAGGCGCCGTCATTAGAACACTGTTGAACGACTACGCGCCCGAGGATCTCGCCGGCGGTGCCACGCTGTTCCACGAACACATGTCGTTGGCGACCGACTTCAACGACAAGTTTCGTGCGGCCGCAGCGGCCGTCCGCGCGGCGCAGGGATTACCACCGGTTGCCGGGCGCGGAGGAGGGCCTCCGGCGGCGCCGCCCGGACCGGATCCGATGCGCGACGTCGAGCTGATGGCTGAAGAACTCCGCACCGCCAAACGCGATGGCGTCGCCTGCATTGTGGACGGTGGTCATCCCGATATGGGACGCGACCTGGCGTTCGTGCGTCAGGCGTCGATGAAGTCGGGCGTGCCGGTGGTGGCAGGATGCGGCTTCTATTCGCAGCCGTTCTATCCGAAGGACATCTCGACGATGAGCGAAGATCGGATCGTACAGGCGCTCATCAAACAGGCCGACGATGAGACCGCGGGCGCATTCGGCGAGATCGGCTCGTGGGACGAGATGACTATCGACGAGCGTAAGGTCTTCCGCGCCATCGGCAAGGCGCACGGCGCGACCAACCTGCCGATCTTCACGCACACGGGCATACCAGGGAAAGCCGCGATCGAGCAGCTCAACATCCTCGAAGATGCCGGCGTCAATCCCAACCGCGTCGCGATCGGACATCTCGGGAACCTGGTCGACGCGAACGTCTACGTGCACAAGACGATCTGCCGCCGCGGCGCCTTCGTCGCATTCGATCGGCAAGGCGGCAACGGCGATGCGCAGCAGGTGCCGATGGTGATGGCCCTGATCGAAGCCGGCTTCGGGGATCGGCTGCTGTTCTCGTCCGATGCGTCGCGCGGTTATTCGAGGACGCTGACGGTGTTCGTGCCCAAACTGAAAGCGGCGGGCATCAACGACGACGTGCTGAACACGATCATGGTGGACAACCCGCGTCGGTTCCTGGCGTTCGTCCCGAAGCGGCCGCGGAAGCGTTAGATCACGCCGCCTCGACGCGGACAGGGAGCCTTGCGGGTCCGTGGCCGATCGTGGTCATCCACGGCTCCGGATCGCCGGTCGCCTCGAAGCGCTGAATGCTCGTCAGCATTGCTCTGAGCATCGCGTCGGCTTCGAGTTGCGCGAGTGTTCGGCCGACGCACATGTGGACGCCGGCGCCCCACCCGACCTGACCTCGCAGCTCCCGGCCGATATCGAATCGATCGGGGTCGTCCCACTTGCGCGGGTCACGGTTCGCCGCCGCGAACAGCAGGCCGCAACGCGTCCCCGACGGGATGACGTAGCCTTCGATGTCCACGTCGCGCGTCGTGATGCGTCCCGCCATGCGCGAGGGTGAATCCCAGCGCAGACTCTCGTCGAACGCCGTTCGCGTCATCGACGGATTCCGCCTCAGCGTCTGATACTGGTCGGGGAACTCGCAGAACGCGCGAATGGCGGTCCCGAGCGTCATCACCGTCGTGTCGGCGGCTGCCGAGAGCAGGATCTGGACCAGCAGTTTGGCTTCGGCGTGCGTGATCTCGCCACGATCCGCGGCATGGAACATCGCCATTCCGAGTCCGTCGGGATCCAGGTTCTCCCGATTGCAGCATTCTTCGACCCACGACAGCACCGGCTCGCTCCCCACCATGGCTTCGCTGAACAGCTCGTTCATCGGACCCATCGTCGCCCAGACCATGTGACCGAACGCTTCCATGTGTTCGCGACCGCGCTCTGGTAATCCGAGCAAGTCGGGGAGCACCTTGTAGACGAACGGGCGACAGATTGCCGAGACCGCGTCGAACTCGCCGTCGGAGGCGAGCACACGCTCGACGACGAGCGAGGCGTCCTTCGCGAATGCTTCAGCCATTCGGTTGAGCGCCTTGGGCGACAGGGCATTGGCGATCACGACGCGGACCTCGGTGTGGCGAGGCGGGTCGTCGGTCAAGAGGATCTCGGGCCTGACCGATGCGGGGTCGTGCCAGGGCCGCGATCGGCTCGAAAAGGAACGCCAGTCCGACAACGCCGCCGACACGTGACTGAAACGGCCGATGACGACGATGTCTTCGCGGCCGAGGCGGACGACCGGCGCCAGCTCACGCACGCGATCGTCGACAGTGCGCGCATCGCGGACCGATTCGCGGCTGAAGATGTCGATGTCGAGGACCGGAATCGGATGTGCCATCTCGCCTCTCGCGGTCGGCTAGTGTAATCGAGCGCGGTCGAGTCAGATGAAAGGCCACCTCGAGGGGGTCCGCTGAATCGGGCGCATAATCGTGTCCAGTGATCCCCGCGAGACAGTCTCGCATCGTCGGCCGCTTGCTGATGTTGATGCTGATCCTGTCAGCGGGCTATTCCTACGCGCAGTTCAGGCGCGACGGCTTCGATGGCTTCGGGATACTCCGGGGCGAGCAGGGTGATCCGGCGGAGTTGCCACCGGAACAGTGGCCCGATTCCAATGTCGCCGGATGTCACATCCTCTACACGAGCGTTCGCCGCGAAGCCAATGGCTCCGGCTGGCGCACCGACTATCCATGGGGGCAGCGCAATCTCCTCATCCGGCTCTCGGAGTTGACGAAGACGCGCGTCAGCTTCCAGAAGAAGGGTGTCCCTCACGTGTGGCTCGTCCGCTTGACGGATCCTGCGCTCTTCGGGTGCCCCTATCTGATGGCGTCAGACGTCGGCACCATCGGGTTGTCGCCGGAAGAAGTACAGGCCCTGCGGAATTACTTACAGAAGGGCGGCTTCCTCTGGGTCGACGACTTCTGGGGCGAGGACGCGTGGGACCAGTGGACGCGCGAGCTCGCACGGGCGATGCCGTCCAACGAGTACACGATCGAAGACGTGCCGCTGAGCGATCCGATCTTTCACTCCATGATCGAAGTGAAGAAGATTCCGCAAGTGCCGGGCATCGGCTTCTGGCGTGCGGCCGGCGGACGGATTACATCGGAGCGCGGCGAGGAAACCGCACAGCCGCACTTCCGCGCGATGCGCGACCAGCGCGGCCGCATCATCGTGGTGATGACGCACAACACCGACGTGTCGAACTCCTGGGAGCGCGAGACGGAAGACCCGCAGTACTTCTATCAGTTTTCGATTGACGGCTACGCGCTGGGGATCAATGTCTTTCTCTACGCGCTGACGCACTGAGTCCTCACCGAGCCGGTCTCATCCAACCGGTCCGTCAGAGAACCTACCGTCCGAATCTCGAGCTCGAAGGTCAGGTTGGTTCGAGATTTCCCAACAATGCAAAGCCGGTCGACGCGCTGTGTTGGCGATCGGCTTGCAGCCGAATTGATGGATTTTGGCCGCCGCCGCGGCTTGGTTACGTTGCCGTAAGTCGGCGTTCAAAACGGAACATCGGTGCGGCCAACCCGCGTGACCCGCGAAAGTGCCGAGGTCGGAATGAAGAAGAATCAGTCATCACTGACCTCATCGAGCGAACAGGCGATCGGCGAGGTCACGACCTCTTTTGACTCCAAGCAGGACGCCCCTGTCAAACGGCTTGCGGCGACGTTTCGGCGTCTGCCGGAGATCGTGCGATTTCGATCGAAATGGCGCGTCCTCCTGCTTGTCATTCGCGAGCTCTTCCGCCCCCTGCTGTACTGGAACCTGTTCGAAATCGTTGAGAACGATCTGCGTCTTCCGGCCCGCCTGCCATACGGAAACCGCCGTTTCACGGTGAGGTTCCATGCTGGACGCTATGATTTCGACAGGACCCTGTCGATCTTGCTGCCCATGGGCGACGTGCTGGCGGATGAGATTCATGCACGGTTGAGACGCGGCGACGTCGTGGCAGTGGCTTACGCGGACAATGAACCTGTGGGCTACAGCTGGATGACATTTTCAGACGGCTTTGAGCTCGTATGGGGGACGAAGTGGCGAGTGCACTCTGACGAGGCCGTGTTCTACGGTTCATACGTCGTCCCACGTTGGCGGGGAAACGGGGTTCACAGCTGGCTCGATCTGGAGATGAACAGTTACGCCCGTCAGCGCGGAATCATTCGAACGATGGGCTCGATCAGCCTCCTGAATAGCGGGTCGCTGAACCTTGCGCGCAGGCAAGCCAAGCGCTCAATCATGCGCGTCTTGTTGTTGCGTGCGCGAGGATTCGGTTGGACATACCGTCGCGCCTTCGGGGCCCCGCTCAGTGCGCGCTTTGAATAGTGCACTCGCAGCGGTGACACAATCGTCTCCGATGAGCAGCATCTGCTCAGGAGCCACCCGCCGGATAGTTCGGTAACCTGAGAAAACGCTGCTGACAGGCTCGCGGATGCCGTGTATCGTCTGATGCACGGTCCCGATGCGTGCCAAGGTATCGCCACGCTCGGCGGGAATTGCCTTGACGGCGTTCGCCGCCCTCACGATCGTCGTCAACGCGCCCAAGCTCGCGGCGCTGGCAAGCGCCGTCGGCCTGTCTTTCGTCGATCCCCCGCGAGGCTCGCATTGCGATTGCGCGAACGGCATCTGTCCGCTCGGCCCCAACGGGCGGCGTTGCTCGTGTGGCTGCGCACTCAAAGCCGACGCTCAGGTGGCCGCTCGTTTCGCGGCGCAGACCGGGACGACCTGCACCGATGGACTCGCCGGTCCGTATCCATGCCGCGACATCGATCTCCTGGCGTTTCTGCCTGGCGAGGAGATCGGCGGCGGAACCGGCAATGACATCTGGGGATGGACCGACCCGCTGACCGGGCGGGAGTACGCGCTGGTCGGACGCTCGACTGGCACGGCGTTCGTCGACATCTCCACTCCGACGAGGCCGGTGTATCTCGGCCTGCTCCCGACGCACACCGTGAACTCGACATGGCGCGGCATCAAGGTGTTCGCCAATCACGCCTTCGTTGTCAGCGAAGCGCTCAATCACGGTATGCAGGTGTTCGATCTCACGCAGCTGCGTGATGTGGTCGAACCGCCGGTGGCGTTTGCTGAAACCGCGTATTACGCCGGATTTGGCTCGACGCACACGCTGGCGCTCAACACGAAGACGGGCTTTGCGTACGCGGTCGGGACGCGGACCTGCGAGGGTGGTCTTCACGTCGTCGATGTTCGCGAGCCGACGTTGCCGCAAACGGCCGGCTGCTTCGCGCTCGACGGCTACACGCACGAAACGCAGTGCGTCGTCTATGAAGGTCCCGACACGCTGTATCGCGATCGCGAGATCTGCCTCAACTCGAACGAAGACACGCTGACCGTCGTCGATGCGACCGACAAACTCGAACCGATTCAGCTGTCACGGACCGGATACGACGGCAGCGCCTACACGCACCAGGGATGGCTCACCGAGGACCAGCGTTTCTTTCTCGTCAACGATGAAGGGGACGAAACGGCGTTCAAGCACCGCACACGCACCTGGATCTGGGATGTCTCGGATCTCGATGCACCGGTGCTGGCCACTTACTACGACGGCCCGACCGCATCGATCGATCACAACCTGTACATTCGGGGCAACCTGGTGTACGAGTCGAACTATCGGAGTGGCCTGCGGGTCCTCGACGCCAGCGGCGTCGCGTTCGGCACACTGCGGGAACTCGGCTTCTTCGACATCTATCCCGCCGACGATGGGCCCGCCTATAACGGGGCGTGGACGTCGTATCCGTTCTTCGCGAGCGGCGCCGTGGTGGTCAACGGCATCGAGCAGGGCCTGTTCGTGGTACGGCCGCGGATGTCACCTCCCGCGGCGGCGTCCGATTTCTCCGTCACGCTGACCGGTCCGGCCGCGGCGTCACCGGCCGACACTGTGTGGACGTTCCTCGTACGCGTGGCGCACGACGGTCCCGGAACGATGTCGGAGACACGCGTCGTTGAAATGCCGCCGGCCGCGACACGAGTCGTGTCGGTCCGTCCGTCGCAGGGCGAGTGCGCGATGAGCACGGTCGTCGCGTGTGAGTTCGGCAGTCTCGCACCAGCGTCGGAAGCGTTCGCGGTGATTACGGTTGCCGGTTCGGTCGAAGGCCAGCTCCCGAGCACGGTGATCGCCAGCGCGCGCGCCGCCGATGGTTCGCGTCGCGAGCAGTCGGCGCTGACGATCACACGCAGCGCCAGACCCGAACCCGACCTGACGCTGCGCCGGCCCGATGCCAGCACGATCTTCCGCATCGGCCGCAACAACACGATTCAATGGACGCTTCGCGGTGTCAGCGGTGGCGTCAGCGTCGATCTGTCGCGCGACGCCGGCATCACGTGGACTCGTCTGAGCGAGAGCGCGGAGAACGTGGGGTTCTACGATTGGACCGGCGTCGGCACGATCACCACGCGCGCCCGCATACGCGTGAGCAGCCTCACGAACCCCCAGCTGACCCAGACGTCGCCAGTCTTCTCGATCGTCGCGCGGTGATCACCTGTAGTGTCCGGCTTCAGCCGGACTGCCTCTGTAGTGTCCGGCTTTAGCCGGACCTCATGAACGTGTCAGCCACTTTTAGCGCGAGAGCGGCCGTGTTGGCGTGCGCGATGTTCGACGCCACGGCAACGACGATCCCGTTGTCGCGGCGGGTCATCAGCGACATCACGCTTCCGCCTGCCAGCGCGCCGTTCACGCTGTCTGCATTCGTCGCCAGGGCAAAGCGGACGAGATCGGACGGCGTGGAATAGAACGCCATTTTCCCCGCACAGCACGCCAGGTCGCGCATGTACATCAGTCTTCGTCCACTGCGAGGATCTGTGGTGAAGCCCTTCCAGAATGTTGCAGGCACGTAGAACGTCGCGCGATTGCCCGGCAATGGCTGCCGAGGGGCGCTGAGACCAATCGGCCTGAGGATGAGGTCGTGGACGGCCGTGAAGCCTGGGAAGTCCTCTTCCGGCTCCCCGACATGATCCGGGCTCCACTCGGCCGCCGAATCCGTACCGGTGTTGGTCAGGCCGAGGGACGCGACCGCGGCGGGAGTGACCACCTGTGCCGCAGTGCCGATGTTGAATCGAGTATCGGGTGTGACGGGCGTCTGCGTGACGACGTCCCTCCAGCCGAACCCTTCGGCCCAGACAACATTCCCGGGGCCGCCGCCGATGCCGACCGCGATCGAGACTCCTGGCAGGTTCTGCTCCACGATGGCCGCGCGCACCATCAGCCGCGCGCGATCGACGGCTGCCGTCAATTGTGACGACGGTGCCGACGCGCTGACCGACGGCACGCCCGGAGCTTGCGCGAAGAGAGGTGCCTCTATCTTGATCGAATGGATGTGAAATGCCGCGAACGCGGCAATGAGAGCGCCGGCCGCCACTGCGGTGCGCCCGGCCCAGGTCGGCAGCCGGCTTCTCGCGGTCCTCACGCCGAAGAGGACCGCGGCAAGCATGAGCAGGAATCCGACGACGGCCCCGCCCGGCGGGTCTGAGCTCGCGACGTAAATGCCCATCGCCGCACTGGCCAGGGGCAGAGCGATGCGGGCGAATGCCTTCCCGCGGTTCGTCACAGACGATGTCATGTGCTACCACTCCCCAAACGGCGTGAAAACGCGGAAGCCGCTGCCTGGTACCGAGGCCGCGTCTTACTTTATAACAAAAAGTTCTCTGTGTAGAAGCGTCGCGGCCGCTTGCGTCAAAACCGGCCGCTAGACGTCTGCGCCAATTGTGTCGCGTGCGGTCGTACAGTTAGGCCGAATGGTGACGAGGGTTCCTCGAGCGCTCACTGCGGCGATGATACGAGAGCAATTGCTGACGGCACCGCCGCGCGACCTTGCGGCGTGGCGGCAGGCGCGACGCCATTGGTCTCGTGCGCTGAAGTCCCAGCCCGGCTCGAATATCGTGGCCATCGCCACCGACGTCGTGAGGGCCGGTCCATGGGGGCGGTTGACGGCATACGAGCTGATCGCGTCTCACCCGACGGCGGCAAGGGCCCTGTCATCGACTACCGTTCGCCTTCTTGGCCGAGGGCTTGCCGACTGGGGGACGGTTGATGCGTTTGCCTGCTACGTCGCCGGCCCGGCGTGGCGCGAGGGTCGTCTTGCGACACGAGAAGTTCATCGTTGGCTTCGTTCGTCAGATCGATGGCGCCGACGAGCCGCGGTGGTGGCGACCGTGGCGCTCAACGTACGCGCCCGGGGCGGGCGTGGTGACGTCGCGCGAACCTTGGAGCTCTGTCGTCGTGCCGTCGCGGATCGAGATGAGATGGTCATCAAGGCGGTCTCGTGGGCGCTCCGATCGCTCGTCCAGTGGGATCGGGAGGCCGTCAGCCGATTTCTGACAGAGCATGACGATGACCTCGCATCGCGGATCAAGCGGGAGGTGGGCACCAAGCTGCGGACGGGGCGTAAGAACTGACCATTCGGCTCACCATGCAAATCGATCTCGAAAAGCAGACGCCTCCACCGCTGGTGAATTCCCAGTGCAGCGAATGCAGCGCACTTGTACCGGCGGAGTTTCAATCGTGCGACGCCTTCATGCTGTCGTTCTTGATCGGGCCCCGCGGATCTGCCGCGCCTCCTTCGCGTGTGCTCATCGACAGCTTCGCCATGCAGCATCCCAAGCGAGCCTGCAAGTCGGCGAAGTCCTACGCGGCCCATTTCACCGGCCTGTGCTGCGGCGTGGAGTACGGTGGCTCGCCGCACGTCTATGCCGCTCTTCAGCGATGGTTGGATGGTCCGGCCGAGCGAATTGGCCTGGTGCGTCCTGAGGAACCCGCCTATCGTGGCCGGCTCACGCTCCGACACGTGTACGACGTGGACGTCCAGGCGAGCTTCGACGCGAGGCTGCATGAATGGGCGGCGGATGTGTGGGATGCTTACGCGCCCCAACACGAGATCGCCCGGCGCTGGATTGGGGCCGCGCTGAAGATCAGATGACGGCTGTGCTCACCAGCATCGCGCCTCAATTCCTCGTGGACGACCTCGCACGTTCGATCGAGTACTACTGCCGCTGCCTCGGCTTCGAGCTCGACTTCAACTACGAGGGCTTCTACGCCAGCGTCAGCCGCGACGGTTGTGCGATTCATCTGAAGGCGGCGCCGAAGACCGTGGCCGACCGGGCGCATCGCAAACAGCACGAACATCTCGATGCATTCATTGCTCTCAGCCACGTGGCGGCCCTGCATGACGAACTGAGGTCACGCGGGGCGCTCGTCACGAAGCCCCTCGAAGACAGGCCGTGGTCGGCCAGGGACTTCTACGTCGAAGATCCGGACGGTTACATCCTCTGTTTCAGCGAGCAGACGGGCTGACAGTAGGAGATCAGTGGCCCGGTGCATCGGCCGGACGCACGGGCCTGTTATCGAAGGCAGGCATGAGTTCACGCCGTCCGCCGTCCGATGATGGCGGTAAAATGCGCTGATGTTGGCGCGTCTCCTTGCCGTCGTGGGGCTCATCGCTGTGCTGCTGCCGTCACCGGCGGCCGCTGCGGCACCCGCGCCGCTGGTCGATGCGGCCGCGCGGGGCGACCTCGCCGCAGTCCGACGGCTCATCGCTGAAAAGACCGACGTGAATGCCGCGCGCGTGGACGGGATGACGGCGCTCCACGCAGCAGTGCAGGCCGATCGGCTCGACGTTGCGGACGCGCTCCTGCGCGCGGGCGCCAAGGGCGCCGCGGTCGATCGCTACGGCATCACGCCCCTCTATCTCGCCTCCGTGAACGGCAACGCCGACCTGATTCGTCGGCTGCTCGATGCCGGCGTCGATCCGAACGCCTCCGATCCCGGCGGCGAGACCGCGTTGATGACGGCAGCACGGACCGGCACGCCCGCCGCGCTGCGGGTCCTGCTCGAACGCGGCGCCACCGTCGATGCGCGCGAGCCGGAGTTCGGCCAGACCGCGCTGATGATCGCCGTGCGCGAAAACCACGAGGCCGCGGTGCAGATCCTGCTCGAGGCGGGCGCGTCGGCAAACGCGCAGACCCGGAAGGGGCCGACGCCGAACTTCGTTCCGCCGTGCAAGGGCACGGGCTGTGGCTCTGAAGGCGTCGGCATCAATCGCGGCGGATTGCCCGATCGCGGCCGTCGCGCCGAGGTCAAGGGCGGCATGACGCCGCTCCTCTACGCCGCTCGCGACGGCAACGTGTCCGCCGCGCGTCGTCTCGTCGACGCGGGCGCCGATCTCGAGCTGGGCGACGCCAACGGCATCCGGCCGCTGTTGATGTCTCTTCTCAACAACCAGCTCGACGTCGCACGCCTCCTGTTGTCGAAGAAGGCCAACGTCAACGCCGACGACTTCTGGGGACGCACGCCGCTGTGGGCGGCGGTCGAATACCGCAATCTGGACATGAACAACAACGACCAGGACAGCCCGACCGACAACGGCGTCGATCGCGCGCCGATCCTGGAGATGATCAAGGAGCTGATCGCCGCCGGCGCGAACGTGAACGCACGCACGCGCGAGCTGCCGCCGAGCCGGCGATGGCTCTACTCGCTCAACGACGTCTCGTGGGTCGACTTCACCGGGCAGACGCCGTTCCTGCGCGCCGCGCTCTCGGCCGATACGACGACGATGCGGCTGCTCGTCGAGCGCGGCGCGGATCCGAACCTGCCGACGCTGGCCGGGACGACGCCGCTGATGGCGGCGGCGGGGGTCAACTGGGTGGTGGCGCAAACCTACACCGAGTCGGTGCAGTCGCGGCTCGAGGCGGTCAAGCTGTGTCTCGAGCTCGGCGCCGACGTGAACGCCACCAATTCGATGGGGCTGACGCCGCTGCTCGGTGCCGTCAATCGCGGATCGAACGACATCATCGAGCTGCTCGTCCAGCGCGGAGCTCGCCTCGACATCAAGGACAAAGAAGGACGGACGCCGCTGCGCTGGGCCGAGGGCGTGTTCCTCGCGGCGGTCGGCGCCGAGCGCAAGCCGGCGACGATCGAGCTGCTCGAACGGCTGATCGCCGAATCCAGGAAATGAACCGGACGATTCTCGCGGCAGCGGTCCTGCTCGTTGCTGTGGCCGGTCCTCGAGGACCGGCCCTGCGAGTGTCAGCGCAGTCAGCGCCGGCGTCGTCGACCGCGCAGGCGACAGTCGATCGCTATTGCGCGACGTGCCACAACCCGCGGGTGAAGGCGGGCGGTCTCGCGCTCGACGCCCTGCCGGTGGCAAACGCCGCGCGCGAGCCGCAGACGTGGGAGAAGGTGATTCGCAAGCTGCGCACCGGGATGATGCCGCCGAGCGGCGCGCCGCGCCCCGATCGGGCGACGCTCGACGGCCTGGCGGCAACCGTGGAGAACACGCTCGATCGCGCGGCAGTGGCCGCACCCAATCCAGGCGCTTCCGCACTGCATCGGCTGAATCGCACCGAGTACGGCAACGCCATACGCGACCTGCTGGACCTGCCGATCGACGTCGCGAAGCTGCTGCCCGGGGACGACTCGAGCGAAGGTTTCGACAACCAGGCCGCCGTGTTGAGCGTGTCACCCGCCTTGATGCAGGCCTATGTCACTGCGGCCGCGAAGATCAGCCGCCTGGCGGTTGGCGATCCGACGATCAGCGCGGACATTACGACCTACACCGCACCGCGTGGGCTGTCACAGGCCGAGCATCGCGAAGGGCTGCCGCTGGGCACCCGCGGTGGTCTGCTGGTGCAGCACATCTTCCCGCTCGATGCCGAGTACGAGTTCAGAATCGGCCGCGCCGGCGGCGGACTGTTCGGGCTGCCGCCGGTCGGCGCGGACGATTCGGTCGAAGTCACGCTCAACGGCGAGCGCGTCCGCGTCATCGGACGCGAGGCGCGTGGGCCGCTGCGGCTGAAGATTCCCGCCGGTCCGCAAACGATTGGCGTCGCCGTCGTGCGGAAGGCCAACGCTCGCGGCGTCGACGATCTGTTCTCCGAGCACGCCGCCAGCGCCGGCGTCACCAATCTGGTGATCAACGGACCACTGAATCCGACCGGGCCGGGTGACACGCCGAGTCGTCGCAAGATTTTCATCTGTGTGCCTGGATCGGGCGTTCAGGAAGACGCCCCCGCCTTCGCCAAGGCTCCGGCGCGGTCTCGCCGTAGCTCGCCAGAGTCGGACGCGAGCGAAGACGGATGCGCGCGCAGCATCCTCGCGAAGCTCGCGACACGGGCGATGCGTCGCCCGGTCGGGGAACGCGACCAGACGATCGCGACGCTGATGGAATTCTTCGCGTCGGGACGGAAGCTGCGCGGTTTCGAGACCGGGATCCAGTACGCGTTGGCTCGTCTGCTGGTGGACCCGCAGTTCATCTACCGCTTCGAGCGTAGTCCCGCCCTTCGACCTGAGCTCAGGGCGCCCCGAGCATCGTCGAGGGGCGCCACGCTGCGCGCTGGCGCCGCCTACCGGATCAGCGATGTCGAGCTCGCCTCAAGACTCTCGTTCTTCCTGTGGAGCAGCATTCCAGACGAGGAGCTGATCCGCGTTGCCGCGTCGGGGAAGCTGCACGAGCCCACGGTACTCGAACAGCAGACGCGCCGCATGCTCACTGACGATCGATCGCGCGCGCTGGTGAGCAATCTCGCCGGGCAATGGCTGCTGCTGCGGCAGCTCGACGACATCGCGCCCGGCACGAAGGAGTTCGACGGCAACCTGCGCTACGCCTTCCGCCGCGAAACCGAGTTGCTGTTCGAAACCATCGTCCGCGAGGACCGCACCATCCTCGACCTGATCGATGCCGACTACACGTTCGTCGACGAGCGTCTGGCGCGCCACTACGGCATCCCGAATGTTCGCGGCAGCCGTTTCCGACGCATCGCTCTCGGCGAGGGCGCGCGTCGTGGGTTGCTCGGGCATGGCAGCCTGCTCACGGTGACGTCGGCCGGCAACCGCACGTCGCCGGTGAAGCGGGGCAAGTGGATCCTCGAGAACCTGCTCGGGGCGCCAGTGCCGCAACCACCGCCCGGTGTCGAGACGAATCTCGTCGCGCCCGCCGGTGCGGCGCCGACGTCGGTGCGTCAGCGCCTCGAGCGGCATCGGGCCAACCCGAGTTGCGCGTCCTGTCATGCGGTGATGGATCCGGTCGGATTCTCGTTGGAGAATTTCGATTTGATTGGGGAATACCGCGAGGCTGACGGTGGCATCGCGGTGAACGCGACCGGAAAACTCGCCGACGGCACGTCGCTCGACGGCCCGGCGAGCCTGCGCAAAGCGTTGCTCGATCGGCGCGACGCGGTCGCCGCGACGGCCACCGAAAAGCTGCTAACCTACGCATTGGGCCGGCGCGTCGAGTATTTCGACATGCCTGCCGTACGGGCGATCGTTCGCGACGCGGGTCGTAGCGACTACCGCTTTTCGTCGTTGATTACCGGGATCGTGAAGAGTGTGCCGTTTACGATGAAGAGAGCAGAAGATCAGTAATGCAAAATGCAAAATGCAAAATGCAAAAGGAAAGCGGTGCCGATGTGAACCCCCATTTGCATTTTGAATTTTGCATTTTGAATTACATGGATTGAGACCATGTTCATCACCAGGAAGCACCTGTCGCGACGGACGTTCCTCCGTGGCGCCGGCGTCACGCTGGCCTTGCCGCTCCTCGACTCGATGGTGCCCGCGGCCACGGCGCTGGCGCAGTCGGCGGCCGCGCCGAAGCCGCGCCTGGGATGCATCTACATCCCGCACGGCGCGACGATGGACAAGTGGACGCCGGCGCAGGTGGGGAGTGGCTTCGAGTTCTCCGAGATTCTGCAGCCGCTCGAGCCGTTCCGCGATCGCATCAACGTCATCAGCGATTTGGCGCACGCCCCGGTCGCGCCGTGGAGCGGTGAGGATACTGGCGGTGCGGAGAATCACGTTCGCGCCGCGGCAGTATTTCTCAGCGGCGCCCATCCGGTGAAGAAGAACGAGGCGTTCGTCGGCGCGACGGTCGATCAGATCGCGGCACAGCATGTCGGGCAGGATACGCCGCTGCCCTCGATCGAGCTGTCACTCGAGCCGCTGAACCTGACCTGCGGCGATGCCGGTTTCACGTGCGCGTATCGCAATACGCTGTCGTGGAAATCGGCGACGCTGCCGCTGCCGATGGAGAACAATCCGCAGATCGTCTTCGAGCGGCTGTTCGGCGATGGCAGCACCGACGCGCAGCGTCAGGAGCGACGTAACCAGGCGCGCAGCCTGCTCGACTCGATTCGCGATCAGGTGCCGACGCTCGAGAAGGAGCTTCCGGCGGGCGATCGTCGTCGTCTGCGCGAGTATCTCGACGAGGTCCGCGAGATCGAGCGGCGGGTGAAGCAGGTGGACGCCACCTTGTCGCGCGACCTCGACCTGCCCGACGCGCCGGTCGGCATCCCGGCCGACTTCGAGGCGCACCTCAAGCTGATGTTCGACCTGCAGGTGCTGGCCTACAAGTCGGAGATTACCCGCATCTCGACGTTGATGCTCGCCCGCGAGAACAGCAACGCCGTCTACCCGGCGACCGGCGTGCGCGACGGCTTCCACAACGCCTCGCATCACTCGAACGAACGCAAGAACATGGATCAGTTCGCAGTGATCAACCGGTATCACATCAAGATGCTGGGCTACTTCCTGGAGCGGCTCCGGGCGACGCCGGATGGCGACGGCAACCTGCTCGATCACTCGCTGATCCTATATGGCAGCAGCTTGAGCGACGGCAACGAGCACAACTTCGATCCGCTCCCGGTCGTGCTCGCCGGCGGTGCGTCAGGGCAACTGAAGGGCGGACGCCACCTGCGTCACACGCCGCATACGCCGATGTCGAATCTGCTGCTCGCGATGCTGCACAAAGTCGGCGCGCGCGTCGACGCGATCGGCGACAGCAGTGCCCCGCTCGAGATTTGATCATCTCGACGTAGGGTCCGGCTTCAGCCGGACCACGATCTGATGTAGTGTCCGGCTTTAGCCGGACCTGCGCCTTATGTCTGTGCAGACTTGCCCGCGCTGCGGTGGCCGTGGGTTCACCTGGTCGACCAGCGGGGAAGCCGGCTCCCTGACGCTGTGGCATTGCTCGCTGTGTCGTTACGTCGCTGAGGAAGACGAGTCACGTCAGTCGAGGTGCCCGACATGCGGCGACAACAACCTGTCGCTGCTGACGGGCGGCGGCAGTTCCTACAGGTTCTGTTTCACCTGCCAGACGCGCCAATCGTAATGGCTCTGCAGCGAGTGGACCGTTGAACGTCGTCATCAGGTCCGTCGATCACGCGCCTGACGATCTCGACGATCAGCTTCCAATCCGCGCACGGTTGGTTCGGATGCTCTCGGGAACCGACACTCGCGGCCGAAACTACTGGCTCGCTGAATTGAAGACTCCGATCTCGTGGACCAAGGATGGAGTCACAAGGACTATCCACCATCTACTGCTCGCCGCGCGTTGGGAAGGCACGTCGATCGAACCTGGCGCGAAGATTCCAGTGAACATCGCCTACGTCACGAATGACGCGGTCCTTTCATCAGAAGTGCTCGAACTGGCCCACGCAGAGTACGTTGCCATCGGCATGGCGAAGGTGTCGAGGTCGTGGTTCGCCGGTCGTTGACGGCAGCGCCAACACATTCGCAACCAGGCCCGACGGGGCTGTTATGGTTTCGCGTGGGATTTGTGAAAGCGTGCCCTTCTTGCCCAGATCGCCGACTACGGGCTCTGGTGCCGGTCTTGCTTTTGAGCCTGTGCCGACGGTAGACGCGAAATGCCACTGATTCCGCACGGTCGCACGCCGCTCCGCCCACCCGCGTTACTCATCATGCTGCCGCTCGCCTCGCTGCTCGTGACACCGGCGGCTGGACAACGGTCGGGCGTGTCGTCCATCGTCGAGCAGTTCTATCCGCCCAGCCTGGCCGCATCTCACCTAGAGGCGGACGGACGGCAGCAATGCTTCTCCGTCTACGACGCCGACACGTCTGGAGCGCCGCGAACGATCGTCGCCGCATACACCAACCACAGCGACGCCGTCATTCGCGTGCTGCAGGCGAGCGCGGGAACCTTCGACGTTGTCGCAGAGCCTCAAGGGCTCGATCTCTCTGGCGTCTGGTGTGATCTCGAGCTCGAGGACATCGATGCGGACGGCCGTAAAGAGATTCGCGTCAACTTCAGCGTCAATCGAAGTACCGCGAGCTGGTTGTTCCGCTGGGACGGCCAACAGCTCTTGAACCTGACGCCGACCGCGGGGACTGCGAGCAGCGGCCTCCAGGCCACTTCCTTCGTCGACGGCGATCTGCTCGACGTCGACAATGACGGCATCAAGGAAATCTATGTGCGTCCCGAGTACCCACAGCAACCCGACGAACCGGTGCCACCCGCCGTGCTCTATCGTCTGAAGGGCGATCGGTATGTCGAGGACACGCGGCTCGTCGGCGCGTGGCAGTTCGGGCGCAAGACGACGACGCCCGAAACGAGCGATGTGGTCGTCACGCTGCCCCAGGGCGCCCGTGGTCCGTACAGGCTGCGCGTGGTGAATGGGCGCGCTGACGGAACAGCGCGCGCTTCGCGCGCTCAGGTGTGGATCAATCGTCGTGAAGTCCTGTCAATAGCGACGATCGACAGGCGAGCCATTGTCAAACGTGCCGTCATGCTCAAGACCGACAACACTCTCGCCGTCCGGTTCGGTGGACGGCCCTCAAGCGAACTGCTGCTCGTGATCGAAAGCGACCGCTGGGACGAACGGTAATCGGTTCGGTATGGTGGGCCGTAATGCCGGGATTGAGGCGAGCGGGGCGCCGCCGGCGGCTCGGTATAACGGGTTCTTCGACCATTCGCGGCCACATCGCCACCGCTCGCTGCCTGGCAGTTGCCGCCAACCGCACGGCCTTGTAACGTTGGCCGCATGGAGATCCACGGCAGGCAGGAGACGGCCGCGTTTCCGATCGGCCGATCGATGCTGCTCGGCGCCGGCGTGGCGATAACCCTCGCCCTGGCGGTCGCCGGATCGGTCTACCTGTCGATGATCAATCACGGGCATTCCTTCGCCCGACTGTTCGCCTGGCAATTGGGGAGTTGGGGATTCTGGGCGCTCGTGGCCCCGCTCGTGCTTCGCCTCGGGAGCGGGCATCTGATCACCAGCCGGTCGTTCGCCTCGCGTCTGGTCATCCTCGTGGTGGTGGGGCTGGTGGTGATCGCGATGCACGACGCGGTAACCGCCGCGTTCACCGTGTGGACGCGACCGTTCTTTCCGCTTCGTGCGGGCACGTTCGTCGGGAATCTGAGCGCGCAGCTGCCGTCGATTGTGGTCATCGACGCCTTCCTCTACACCGTTCTCGTCATGGGGGGCGGCGCCTACTATCAGCACCGGCGCGCGCGGGAGCTCGATCTCCGCGAGTCGCGCCTCGAAGCCGAGCTGGCGCGCGCGCAGTTGCACGCGCTGCAGCTGGAGATCCAGCCGCACTTTCTGTTCAACACGCTCAACTCGATTTCGGCGCTGATTCGACTGAAGGACCACGACGGCGCCTTGAAGATGCTCCTCGGCCTCAGCGACCTGTTGCGGACCGCCGTCGAGCGGCCGAAAGACCAGCTCGTCACGCTCTCCGCGGAGATCGAGTTCGTGAAGCGGTACGTCGATCTCCAGCGAACCCGATTTGCCGACCGCCTGCAGGTGGACTACCAGATCGGCGACGACTGTCACGATGTGACGGTGCCGACGTTTCTCCTCCAGCCGCTGGTCGAGAACGCGCTTCGCCATGGGGCCGCGCCCCGGGCGGGCGCATGCCACGTGCACATCGGCGCGTCTGCGGATGCCGGCCGCTTGCGGATCTGGGTCAGCGACGACGGCGTCGGGCTGCCGAGCGGATTCGATCTCGAGCGCGACGCGGGGACGGGGTTGAGCAACACGAGATCCCGGCTGGCGCAGCTGTACGGCGCCGCGGCCACGTTCGAGGTCCGCGCGGGTACGGCCGCCGGCACCATCGTCGAAATTGCGTTTCCGTTCTCACCATCCAGGCACGTTGCCGCCATCGCGATGTCATGACGCGGTTCCGAGTCCTGGTTGCCGACGACGAACCGCTGGCGCGGGGAATCGTCGCCAATCTGCTGAAGGGTGACCCGGAGATCGAGCTCGTGCTCGAGTGCAGCGATGCCGTCAGTGCTCGCGAGGGGCTCGCTCGCCTCCACCCCGACATCGCGTTTCTCGACATCGAGATGCCCGGCGCGACCGGCTTGCAGCTGGCAGATGATCTCCCGGATCAGGGCCCGATTCTCGTGTTCATCACCGCGTTCAGCAACTACGCACCGCAGGCGTTCGACGTCAGCGCGACCGATTACGTGCTGAAGCCCTTCTCCGACGAGCGATTCAAGGAGGCACTCGATCGGGCGAAGCGGCGCGTGCGGGAGCGGCGGCTCGGGGAGCTGGCGACGCAGGTGGCCACACTCTCGGCCGAGCTCCATCATGAGGAACCGGCCAGGCCGGCCGAGGATCAGAGCTACCTTCAGCGATTCGCCCTGAAGGACGGCGATCGATCGGTGGTGCTCAAGGCCGCCGAGATCGTCTGGATTGAAGCCGAGGACTACTACGTGCTGGTCCACTCGAAGCAGGGCCGTCATCTCGTACGTGCCTCGTTGGCGTCACTCGAGCGCCGCCTCGATCCGGGCCGGTTTCTGCGCGTGCATCGCACCGCGATCGTGAACGTCGAAGAAGTCCGCAGCTTCCACGATGCCGGCCAGCTCGTGCTCACCTTGTCGACCGGCGCCACCGTCGTGGTCAGCCGATCGAGACGCGCGCACGTCGAGTCCGTGCTGCGTCCGCGTCTCCGCTGAGGAAGTCCGGCTGAAGCCGGACACTACACGTCCGGCTAAAGCCGGACACTACACGTCCGGCTAAAGCCGGACACTACACGTCCGGCTAAAGCCGGACACTACACGTCCGGCTAAAGCCGGACACTACACGACCCAACCGCCGGCTGCGTCGATGCAGCCATCCGCTGCAAACGCGGTCGTTCCGCTGCAAAAACCTTGGTTGATCGGGTCCGGCGCCGGATGATGCGACGCGAGGAGAGATCATGCGTATCAACCGACTCGTATCTGCGCTCGGGTGTGTCGCGATGCTGTCGCTGCCGGCGTTGGCTCAGGAACCTTCATCGCTGCTCGTCGATATCGACTGGCTGTCGCAACACGTGAACGATCGCGGTCTCGTAATCCTCCACGTCGGCAACCGGCAGGAGTACGACGCGGGCCACATTCCCGGCGCCCGGTTCATCACCGAAGAGGACGTCGCCGCCCCACACGATCACAGCAATCCGAAGGACATGATGCTCGAGCTGCCGCCGGTCGACGCGCTGCGCGCCAAAGTGGCGTCGTTCGGCATTTCCGACGACAGCCGCATCGTTGTCTACTTCGGGAAGAACGGTGGCGTGCCGTCCGCCACTCGCATCGTCTTCACGCTCGACTACCTCGGACTCGGCGACCGGACGTCGCTCCTCAACGGCGGGCTCGCCGCATGGCAGCGGGCCGGGAAGACCGTCACGGCCGCCGCGCCGCCGGTCGTGGCAGGCAAGTTGAGCGCGCGCCCGCCGAAGAGTCTTGTGGTCGATGCCGAGTTCGTGAAGTCCGTGCGTCAACGGCCCAATCACACGTTGGTGGACGCCCGCGCTGCCGTCTTTTACCAGGGGATTCAGCCGACGATGAACAACGTGAGTGGTCACATCCCTGGTGCCGTCAACATCCCGTTCACGGAGATCACCGACACCGAGCTGCGGATCGATCGAGCCCGCATCGAGGGTTTGTTCCGCAAGGCCGGCGTGAAGCCGGGCGACACGGTGGTGGCCTACTGCCACGTCGGCCAGCAGGCCACTGCAGTGGTCTTCGCGGCGCGCCTCCTCGGCCACCCCGTCGTCATGTACGACGGGGCGTTTCAGGACTGGGCGGTCAATAACCGAGGCCCGGTCGAAAAATGACGCGTCCCTACACTGATCCGTACCTCGCCGGCATCGGTGTGGGCCTTGTGCTGCTCGCCGCCTACGTCGTCGTCGGTCAGGGGCTCGGTGCCTCTGGAGCGTTCGCGAGCGTCGTGGCATCGGGCACCGCCGCGGTGCAAGGAACGACGGAAGCAGCGACCTCACCGGCGGTGGCGCCGTACCTGCCGAACGGCATCGCGAGCCCGTTGCAGGATTGGCTCGTCCTCGAACTTGCCGGCGTGATGCTCGGCGGCTTCGCCTCGGCGTGGCTGGGAGGACGGCTTCGGCGCGACACGGAGCGTGGGTCCGGCGTGAGCGTGGCGCACCGCATGTACACCGCCGTTGGCGGCGGCGTGTTGATGGGCGCTGGCGCCAAGCTCGCGCGCGGGTGCACCAGCGGACAAGCGCTCAGCGGCGGCGCGCTGCTCTCGGTCGGCAGCTGGATCTTCATCGCCAGCTGCTTCGCAGCCGGCTACGCACTGGCGCCGATCGCCCGGAAGTTGTGGCGATGACACCGCTGACGGAGACCGGATGGCTCGGGGCAGCAGGAGCGCTGCTCGCGGCGCCGCTGATCGGATTTGCTTTCGGCTGGTTTCTCGAGCGAGGCGGGCTCGGCTCCGCGCCGAAGCTGGCGGGGCAGTTCTACCTGACCGACCTGACCGTGTTCAAGGTGATGTTCAGTGCGCTCCTCACCGCGATGCTCGGGGCATTCTGGCTCGATCGCCTCGGCGTGCTTCAGCTCGATCTCGTGTATCTGCCGGAAACGTATGTGTTGCCGCAGGCGCTGGGCGGCATCGTCTTCGGCGCGGGCTTTCTCGTCGCCGGCCTGTGTCCCGGCACGTCATGTGTTGCAGCGGCGGCGGGACGACGCGACGGGATCGGCGTGATGGCGGGCATGCTGCTCGGCGTGTTGATCTTCAACGTCGCGTTCCACTGGATCGCGCCGCTGTATTCCGCAACCCCACTTGGCGCCGTACGGCTGACCGATCTCGCCGGCACGACGCACGGCGTCGGTATCGCGGCCGTAACCGCGGTCGCGCTTGCCGGCTTCATCGTTGCTGGCCTGGTCGTGCCGTCGGTCCTGCGACGCCGTCTTCATGCCGTGCTCGCCGTGGCCGCCGCGGTCCTGGCGAGCACGGCCGCGATCGTCGATGGCGGAACGGGGGAGTTCATCTCTGCTCCGGACCTGGCCGACCGGATCATGCAACGCGCGGGCGCCCAGCGTGTCTTCGATCTCCGCCCGCCCGTCGCGTTCGAGCAGTTCCATATTCCCGGAGCGAGTCGAGTCACGATCGATGATCTCGGACAGATCCCGATCGCGCCGCAGGCGAGTGTCGTGCTGTATGGCGACGCCCGCAAAACCGTCGTCGATGCGGCGCGCGTGCTTCGGACGCGTGGCTATCAAGACGTCCGAGTGCTGCGGGAAGGCGTGGGCGAGTGGCTGGCCCGTGTCCACGAGCCCAGGCTTGCCGTGGATGCCACGCCGGCCGAGCGGGCCGAGTTCGAACGGGCGGCGGCGCAGAGTCGGTTCTTCGGTGGGGTTCCACTCTCAGGAGTGCCTCGCGACGACGTGCCGCAGGGATATTGGAATGGCCGCCCGCGCAGCGACGCGTTGCTCGTGGCCGCGGCCACTCAGTCGATCGGTGCAATCAGGCGGCGCGGATGTTGATGCGCACCGGCGTGGACGTGGCCTCGCTGCGTCGCCGCGAGTTTACCCGACTCGATGCGACCGGAAGCGTGTATCTGGACTATGCCGGGGCGGCGTTGTATCCAGAGTCGCTCGTCCGACGGGACACCCGGCGGCTGACGCGCCGCGTCCTCGGCAACCCTCACTCCGAGAACGGGCCCTCATTGGCCAGCACTGAATCTCTGGAAGATGCCCGATCGCTGACGCTGCGCTTCTTCGACGCGGATTCGGCCGAGTACGAGGTCGTGTTCACGGCCAACGCCAGCGGCGCGACGCGCATCCTCGCCGAAGCCTTTCCCTTCGCCGACGGGTCCCGGCTGGTTCTCACCGCGGACAATCACAACTCGGTCAACGGACTGCGGCTGTCCGCGCGGCGGCGCCGAGCCGCTGTTCACTACGTGCCTCTCGATCGGGATCTGCGCGCGTTGGATCCGCATTCATGGCTGCTGCCTGCGGCGCAGCCATCGTTGTTCGCGTTTCCGGCGCAGTCGAACTTTTCAGGCGTGCGCCATCCGCTGCGGTGGGTCAAGGAAGCGCAGGCGCTCGGCTATCACGTTCTCCTCGATGCGGCCGCATACGTTCCGTCGAGCGTGTTGTCGCTGACCGAGGTGCCTGCCGACTTCGTCGCGATCTCGTTCTACAAGATGTTTGGATATCCAACCGGCGTCGGCGCGCTGCTGGTGCGACGCGAGGCGCTCGCCATGCTCCATCGCACCTACTTCGGCGGGGGGACGGTGCAGTTCGTGTCGGTGCAGAACGACGATCTCTACCGGTTGAGAGAAGGGGGCGCCGCCTTCGAGGACGGCACGCCACACTTCCTCGCGATGCCGGCCGTCTGTGACGGCCTTCGCTGGATGACGCGCGTTGGCCTGCCGTCGATCCAGCAGCACGTCGCCGGTCTGACGTCAGAGCTGCTGCGTCGATTCCAATCGCTGGATTGCGTTCGTCTGTATGGTCCGGCAGACGCACGAGACCGTGGCGGCGTCGTGGCCTTCAACCTGTTCTCGGGTGGGCGAGCGCTGAACTACGAAACCGTTGAAGCGGCAGCACGTCGGCGTGGCGTCGCCATCCGGGGCGGCTGCTTCTGCAACCCGGGCGCCGCGGAGTACGCCTTCGGCTGGAGCGCCGCGAACGCACGAGCCTGCCTCGAGGGCGAGTTTTCCGTGGCGCGGTTTCGCGACTGCGTGGACGGCTATCCCGTCGGAGCATTGCGGGCCTCGCTTGGTGTCGCGACGAGCGAGGCCGATCTCGATCGACTGATGGAGCTGGTGTCCGAGCCGACGGCATCGTGACGACCTCGTGCGGTCTTCGTGTGAACTGTGGGAGACGCCAAATCAGGAACCAAGGACAACGCGAAGCTGCAGAGCGTCAATCTCACGCCCCGGTCTGCTGCAGGCCGTCGAGCCACAACAGAATCGGAGACCGGCTCAGGTCAGGAGCGCCGTCGGGCCGTGTCCACGGCCGCACGCCGCCCCACGTCATGATCTTTCCAGAGGCGAGAACGGCGGTTGTCGTGTTGGCGCACGCCGCGATCGATTGAACGTCTGACAGTTCCTTGACCAGACGCGCCCCACGAGCATTCCTGCCGCGACCGAGCCCCAAGTACGTGCTATCGCCCCACATGAAGACGGTTCCTGCTTGGGTCAGCGCGGCAAAGTGAAGCAAGCCAGCGGCGATCGTGCGGACGCCTCGAACCCCTGGCACGAGCGCCGGCACGAGTATCGGGTTCTGGTCGTCATCGGATCCCCAGGTCATCACCGTTCCATCGGCCAGGACCGCGGCAGACCCTTCGGCCGCGGCGGCGATCGCGACGGCATTGCGGACACGCTGCACGGTCACCGGACGGTCGCGATCCGTCATCGTTCCATCGCCGAGCTGCCCCAATCGGTTGTCGCCCCACGCCAGCACTGTGCCGTCGCTGCGAAGCGCGAGCGAGTGGCCGTACCCGGTTTTGATCGCGGTGACCTCCGAGAGGTCCGGGCCGCGTATGGGAAACGGCACATAGGTCGTAGCCGCCGATTCGTAGCGCTTGAAGTCAAAGGTCGGGAGAGGTCCGATGCCGAGTGCGCCTCTCGCGGCTTTGCCCCACGTGTAAACCGCTCCTTCGCGCGACAGCGCGACGACATGCTCGTTCACACACGACACATCGACCGCATCGAATTTCGTTGCGACAGCAACCGGGGTGTTCGAGTCTGGCCCCCAGGATGCCGTGTTCTCGAACGCAGCGCGGGCGGTGGTGCCGAGGCGTCCATTGCCGGCGTTCGTTCCCCACGACAGGAGCCGGCCGTCACCGAGAACGGCGAACGAACATTCATTACCTGCGGCCGCGGCGACGACGCCGGTCAGACCTCGAACGGCGGCAAGCGTGAACTTCGGATGCACACGGTTGTGACCGAGACCGAGCCAGTCCGGCGCGAGGTCGTCGGGAACCTCGGAGATGCGCCAGGACTCGACCGGTCCGCCCGGTTCGAACAGAAATCCGTGGCCGAGCCCCACAACGACACGAGTCTTGGCGGTGGTTCGCGTGTCGGCGTCGAGACGAGCGGCAAACGGCAGTGCGGCGATCAGCGCGAGTGCACGGCGGCGATTCATCGTTCGATCTCCTTCAGCCAGGCCTGCGCCGCCGCACGCGCCGCGGCGGTCGCGTCCGGGCCGACGATGACGGCTTCGTGCCACATCCAGTGTTTCGCCCTGACGCCGGGATCGACGAATTCGATGCCATCCGGTCCGCCGGTGAGGCTGACGGTCTTCGTCGAGAAGTCGACGTTGGATGTCGCGTCGAGGAATTCCCGCAGGCGCCGCGCGAACAGCTCTTTCGGATCTGCCGGTAATCTCTCTCGCGTCTGGGCCGCGGCGGCGGCGTCGAGGCCGTTCGTTTGGGCGCGCTCCTCGGCGAGCTGCGCCTGCAGCTGTTTGATGAACGCGGGATCGCGCAGCGTCTTTTCGTTCGCGGAGATCTGCTCGAGTATCGCGGCACGCTCTTGCGGCGGCAGCACCGCCACGGATTTTCGTGATTCCTGCAGATCCGCAAGCTGCCGGTCGATCTGTTGCTTGACCGCCTGCTCGACGGTCAGGTCGTACTCGCGCGTCTCGGGAATCGCGTCGCTCCGGTACTTGGTGTAGCTCGCGCTGAACGCGGGTGAGTTGACGTAAGACTTCGCCCAGGCGAAGAGCGCTGTTGCCGCCGCCGCCCGTGCGGACGGCGGCAGCTTCAGAAAGGCTCGCCTGCCTGTGGTCGCGATGTCGCTTCGGCGACCGGGTGACGGGCTCTTGAGCTCCTCGAACAGAAAAGTGCGGGCCGCCGTTTCCGTCAGTCCGAGCTGTGCGAGCGCGCTCTGTGCGCCGAGCCCGCCGGCGGCCGCGCACACCATGGCCATCGCGGCCAGCGTCGGTGTGCGCATGGTCATGTCGCGCTACCTCTTGATGAACTCGACGCGACGATTGTTCGCTTTTCCCGACGGCGTAGTGTTGCTGTCGATTGGTTGACTCTCGCCCTTGCCGTCGGTG
>Ga0207428_10000976_pt1 | contig 31618 bp, 29 predicted proteins | sample RhiMethybrSRZTD1_FD_187600 | JGI IMG/M metagenome (GOLD analysis project Ga0207428, IMG submission 187600) | Populus rhizosphere microbial communities from Tennessee, USA - Rhizosphere MetaG P. TD hybrid SRZTD1 (SPAdes) (version 3) | ecosystem: Host-associated > Plants > Roots > Rhizosphere >...
GTCGGTCGCCTGGGCGCCACGGGCTCGCATGGCGGTGAACGCCTCGTGACCCGGGGTGTCGATGAAGGTGATCCTGCGCTCGTCGCCGTCGACCTTGGTCGCGACCTGGTAGGCACCGATGTGCTGCGTGATGCCACCGGCCTCGGCGTCGACCTGGTTGGCGTTGCGCAGCGCGTCGAGCAGCTTGGTCTTACCGTGGTCGACGTGGCCCATCACGGTCACGACGGCCGGTCGGGCCTGCAGGTCGGACTCGTCGCCCTCGTCCTCGCCGAAGGCCAGGTCGAAGCTCTCGAGGAGCTCGCGGTCCTCGTCCTCGGGCGAGACGACCTGGACGTCGTAGTTGAGCTCCTCGCCGAGCAGCTGCAGGGTCTCGTCGTTGACCGACTGGGTTGCCGTCACCATCTCACCGAGGTGGAACAACACCTGCACGAGCGACGCCGGGTCGGCGCCGATCTTGTCGGCGAAATCGGTCAGCGAGGCACCGCGCGCCATGCGTACGGTCTCGCCGTCGCCCTTGCGGACGCGGACGCCACCGATCGCCGGCGCCTGCATGTTGTCGAACTCCTGCCGCTTGGCTCGCTTCGACTTGCGGCCGCGACGCGACGGGCCGCCAGGCCGCCCGAAGGCGCCCTGGGTGCCACCGCGACGGCCACCGCCTGGGCGGCCACCCGGGCCACCGCGGAAGCCACCGCCACCGCCGCCGCCGGGGGGACCACCAGCGCGTCCGCCGCCGGGGCCGCCACTGCGGCCACCACGGCTACCGCCGGGACCACCACGACCACCGCCGGGACCGCCACGACCGCCGAGTGACGGCGCCGACTGCTTCGGCATCATCGCCGGGTTGGGACGCGGCATTCCAGGCCGGCCGTTCGACCGGTCGCTCGGACGGTCGCCACGACCGCCGCCGCCACCGCCGCCTTCGCGGGCAGCCGGCCGAGACGGCATCGAGCTGGGTGAGGGTCGACCCGGACGCTGCATGCCCTGGGTCGACGAGAACGGGTTGTTGCCGGGCCGTACTCCGCCGGAGCGGCTCGATTGACGGGCGTTGCCGGGGGTCGCTCGGGGGGTGGGCCGAGGCGACGGCGTCGGCGTCGGCCTGGGCGCCGGCTCGGCCGGCGGGGCCTCCGGTTCGGCGACGGTCTCCGCCGCGGGCGGCTCCACCTCGACGGGTGCGGCCGGCTCGGCCTCGACCGGTGCGACCGGCTCCGGGACGACGGCCGGCTCCTCGGCGACCGGCGCCGGAGCCTCCTCGACCTTCTCCTCGGTCTTCTTCGCCGCCTTCTTGGCGGGGGCCTTCTTGGCGGCCGGCTTCTTCTTCGCGCCGTCCGTCTTCGCGCCATTTGCCTTGGCGCCGTCCGCCTTCATGTCGTCCGCGAACTTGGCTTCGAGCTTGCGAACGACCGGCGCTTCAACGGTGGAAGACGCCGATCGGACGAATTCGCCCATGTCGCTCAACGTCGACAGGACGGTTTTGCTGGGAACTCCGAACTTCTTCGCGAGTTCGTAGACTCGGACCTTAGCCACTGCTCTCCTTCGTGGTCCGAGCCCGCAGGCACAGACCGGTTAATAGATGTACATGCTCATCTCGAGGTACTCATCGAGGGCTCATGAGCGTGTGCTCCGCTTCCTGTCGGTGGCGGCCCCTGACGGCGCCGCTGGTTGGTCGTGCCCACTGCGATGGTGCACGGTGTCGCTGTCGCCCTTCGCCTCGGCCTGGCGGACGTACGACCGCAAGGCCGTGTCGTCCACCGGGCCACTGACCCGCAGTGCTCGGCCCCAGGCCTTGCGCCGCGTCGCCAGCTCCAGACAGGCCACCGTGGGATGCAAATGTGCACCCCGGCCGCCTGCCGATCGCCTCAGGTCTGGCTCCACCGTGGTGGTGGCGCCGTTGCTCGCCGCGACGATCCGGATCAGCTCGGACTTGGCCGTCCGCTCTCGGCATCCGACACAGGTACGCACCGGTTCCGGGCGTGCCAGGGCATCGAAAGAACGAGGATTCGTACGACCCACTGAACCCAAGTCTAGCGGTTCGGCTCCACTGGCGTCGCATCGGCGTCGTCACTGGGTGCGTCGGACCGGATGTCGATCCGCCAGCCGGTCAGCCGGGCCGCCAGCCGGGCGTTCTGTCCTTCCTTGCCGATCGCGAGCGACAGCTGGAAGTCCGGCACGACGACCCGCGCCGACTTCGCCTCCTCGTCGACGATCTCCACGCTGTTGACCCGGGCCGGCGACAGGGCGTTGGCGACGAAGCTGGCCGCGTCGTCGGCGTGGTCGATGATGTCGATCTTCTCGCCGTGCAACTCGGTCATGACATTGCGGACCCGGCTGCCCATCGGGCCGATGCAGGCGCCCTTGGCGTTGACCCCCTCGACGTTGGAGCGGACCGCGATCTTGGACCGGTGACCGGCCTCCCGGGCCACGGCGACGATCTCGACCGTGCCGTCGGCGACCTCGGGCGACTCCAGGGCGAACAGCCGCTTCACCAGGTTGGGGTGGGTACGCGACACGACGACCTGCGGACCGCGCATCCCCTTTCGGACACTCACCACCAGGCACTTGATCCGGGAGCCGTGCTGATAGCGCTCCTCCGGCACCCGCTCGGCGACCGGGAGGACCGCCTCCAGTCGTCCGAGGTCGACCATCACGTCGCCCGGATCCCGGCCCTGCTGGACAGTGCCCGAGACGATGTCGCCCTCCTTCTCGGAGAACTCGCCGTACTTCTGCACGTCCTCGGCGTCGCGCAGCCGCTGCAGGATGATCTGCTTGGCCGTCGTGGCCGCGATCCGGCCGAAGCCCTCGGGGGTGTCGTCGTACTCCTGGATCAGATCGCCGTCCGCGTCGCGCTCCTGCGCCCAGACGACGACATGGCCGGTCCGGCGGTCCAACTCGACCCGCGCGTTCGGCTGGGCGCCTTCGGTCCGGTGGTACGCCACGAGGAGAGCCTGCTCGATCGCCTCCACGACGACCTCGAACGGAATATCCTTCTCCCGCTCCAACATGCGCAAGGCCGCAATGTCGATATCCATCGCGCTCAGCCCTCCTTTCGGTTGAACTCGACCTGCACCAGGGCCTTGGCGATGTCGTCGTAGCGCATCTCGACCTCGGTGCCGCCTACGTCCAGAGTCACAGATGTTTCGCCTACTGCACGGATCCGGCCGGTGCGGCGCGTCTGGTCGGCCGTCGTGACCGCCACCTTGCGGCCCACGTTGCGCCGCCAATGGCGTGGCAGGGTCAGGGGCCGGTCGACTCCCGGGGAGGTGACCTCGAGGGTGTACGGCTGCTCGCCCATCGCGTCGGCGTCGTCCAGCGCCTGGGAGACCGCCCGGGTCGCGTCGGCGAGTCGGTCGAGGGTGAGTCCGCTCGTGCCCGCGTCGGCATCGGCGTCGACGATCACCCGCAGAAGGCGGCGCCGGCCGGCGTTGGCCAACTCGACCGCCTCGAGCTCCAACCCGAGAGGGGCGACCGCCGGCGCAAGCACTTCTGCCAGCCGATCAGGCAGGGAAGTCGTGGACACGATGACCTCCGCAGTCTGCTGTTGTCGCCTTCGTCTAGCTCCATGGTGTACCCATCGGCGGCCCACCATGCGGCCTTGCGGGCACCCTATCTGAGCCTGCCGGTATCGAGTCCCCCACGCGCGGCGCGATAGCTTCGGCACGTGCATCCAACGAGGTCGACCCGCCGCGCCTTCCTGCGCCGTGCCGGGTCGACCGTGCTCGTCGTCAGTGGCGCCGGCGCCCTCGTGGCCGGCTGCAGCGACGACGACGGCTCACCGGGCAACGATCGCAGTTCGCCCGACGCCGCCGCGACGACCGACGACTCGCCGGACGAGGCCGCCGCCGCCCGGGCGCTCCGCGACACGACCCGGCTCGCCGCGACCTACGACGCGGTGCTGGCCAAGCACCCCGACCTCCGGCCAACCCTCAGACCACTCCGGGCCGACCTCCAGGAGCACATCGACGTACTCAGCGGCGCCCTCGGCGGCACCGGTGGGCGGCGACGCGGCACCCAGTCGGTTCCGCAGTCACCCGCGGCGGCGGAGCAGCAACTGGCCGCGGCCGAGGCGAAGGCGGTCCGGCGGCGTCGGCATGACGCGATCGCGGTCGAGTCCGGCGACCTCGCGCGGCTGCTCGGGTCGATGGCCGCCTGTCACGCCCAGCACCGGACCCTGCTGGGGCGCGGTGGCAAGCAGAAGGAGCCCGACGCCCCGGACCCGGCCTCGGTCTCGGTCGACAGCAAGGCCTTGGTCGACGCGATGAACGAGACGCTGGCCGGCGAGCATGCCGCGATCTATGCGTACGGCGTGATCGGCGGCCGGCTCGACATCTCCTCCGAGCCGGTGGCCGAAGCGACCGATGCGATCGAGGTACATCAGGCCCGCCGCGACGGCCTGACCGCCCTGGTCGAGGCCGGCGGCGGCACCCCGGTCGCGGCCGACCCGGGCTACCTGCTGCCCACCGACGTGGTCAACGTCGCCACGGCACGCAAGACGGCCCAGACGGTCGAGGACCGATGCGGGGTGCTGTACGCAACGCTGGCGGCCGCCGCGACCGGCGAGATCCGGGCGTACGCCGTCGACGCCTTGATCGACTCCGCGACCCGCACTCTCGAATGGGGCGCGCCCGGGAGCGCCCTTCCCGGGCTGTCCGACCGCTCGTCGTGACGCTCGACATCCCGGCCGAGTTCGCGTCGGACATCGTCGACCGGGACGGTGCCGGCGGACCGGACTGGCTGCGTCGACTCCCCCGCGTCGTGTCCCAACTGTGCGACGAGTGGCAGCTCACGCGGGAGGGGTCGAGCTGGTACGGCTACTGCGCGATCGCGCTGCCGGTCCGGCGCGCCGACGACACGCCGGCCGTCTTGAAGGTGAGCTGGCCGGGTCCGGACCAGGCTCCGGAGGCGCCGACGCTGCGAGCCTGGGCCGGTGATGGCGCCGTGCGGCTGCTCGCACACGACGCCGAGCACTGGGCGCTGCTGCTCGAGCGCCTCGACGGGAGCCGAGATCTCACCAGCGTGCCGATCGGCGTGGCGGTCGAGGTCATCGGCTCGCTCCTGGCCCGCCTGCACCAGGCTCCGACGCCGGTCGAGGTGCCGCGACTCGCGGACACCGCCGCTCGATGGGCCGAGCAGATCCCGTCGTTGTGGACCGCCGCCGATCCGCCGTGGCCGAAGCGCGTACTCGACGAGGTGGTCGCCACCTGCCGGGAGCTCGGTGACGACGTCGACGGCCGGCTGCTCCATGTCGATCTGCACTTCGAGAACGTCCTGGCCGCCGAACGCGAACCGTGGCTCGCGATCGACCCGAAGGGACTCGTCGGCGATCCGGCGTTCGAGTCGTCGCCTGTGCTGTGGAACCGCTTCGAGGAGTACGCCGGGCATCGCGATGTCGTCCGACGGCTCGACGCGTGGTGCGAGGCGTCGGGCATCGACCCGGTGCGAGCCCGGGCCTGGGCGCGGGTCCGGATGGTCGAGGACGCGATCGACCGGCTGACAAGCGCGAGCGGCGACGAGCGAGACGTCGAGGTCCACCGCTATCTGCTCGACGCGCTCCCGACCTAGTCCGGACCCACGAGCCCGATCAGTTGGTCGGAGGCGTGAACGACGGAATGGTGATCGACGGAATCGAGATCGACGGCGCCGACGGCATGCTCGGCAGGTCGCTCGGGAGGTCGCCACCGCCCACTCCGTTGAACTCGTTGATCAGCCATTTGCCGTTCTGGTTGACCAGGCCCAGCGTGAGATCGATGGACGTGCCCGCCACCGTGACCGGGACCGACGCGGTCGCCTGGGTGTCGGACTGGTCGGTGATCTCGGGATCGCCGATCTCGACGTTGACGTTCTCGGGCGGGACGACGGTGCTGCAGTCCAGTGAGCCGCTGAGCTCCTCGGTCGTCACCGCCTTGGCCGCCTCGCAGTCGCCCGCGCGCGCCGCGTCGACGAAGGTCTGGGCGGCCTCCTGCGGGTCGCTGTTGCCTCCGCTCGAGTCGTCCTCCCCGCCAAGTAGGAAGATCGCGGCGGCCACGCCACCGCCGACCACGACGAGCACGGCGACGATGATCGCGGCAATCACGCCCTTCGACGTGCCGCCGGACGGCTGGCCGGGCGGACCCCACTGACCTGGCGGCGGACTACCGGGCGGACCCCATTGACCGGGCGGACCCTGCGGGGGACCTCCGGGTGGACCGTATGGAGGTCCCCCGGGCGGGCCCTGCGGCGGGCCGCCGGGTGGGCCCTGCGGCGGGCCCGGTGGTGGATAGCCGCCGGGCGGCCCCTGGGGCGGCTGACCTGGCGGTGGTGGGCCCTGCGGAGGCCCCTGCGGCGGACCCTGTGGTGGGCCGCCGGGCGGCCCTTGCGGCGGACCGCCGGGCGGGCCGTACGGCGGGCCCGGTGGTCCCTGTGGCGGGCCGGGCGGCTGCTGGCCGTACGGCGGGCCAGGCGGCTGCTGCTGGCTCACAAATCCTCCCGAGTGTGGATTGATGGGAGGCAGCCTACGGGTAAGCAGGATCACACTGCTCCGCGGCTCGCCAGCAGGTTCGGGCCGGCCCGCACCCCCGCTCCAACGCCGAGGTGCCCGACCCGCCGGCGGCAGATCGGGCACCTCGATCGGACTGGTTCAGGCGCGGTACGCGGTCCACGCGTCGTTCATGCGGACAGACTGGCCCGGCGTGAACCGGGTGTAGCAACTGTCGTACGAGTAGTCCATGTAGTTGTGGATCGGGTCGATGCCCGGAGCCGGGCAGGAGTCGCGGCCCACCGGGCAGCCGCTGGTCGGCGAGGCCTGGAACGGCGTGTCGGCGACCTCGTCGCCCGGCGGCCGGCAACCGCCCTGGAAGGTGTGGTAGAGCCCGAGCCAGTGGCCGGCCTCGTGGGTCGCGGTCTTGCCCAGGTTGAAGTTCGCGATGCCACCGCCGGGCAGCGAGTCGTAGTGGACCCGGATGCCGTCGATCTTCGGGTGCTGGGCGTAATCCCAGGGGAAGGTCGCGATGCCGAGGAACTTGAAGTCGACGAGCCAGATGTTCAAGGCGTCGGAGCCGCCCTGGCGGGTCTGGGACCGGTACTTCTGGCTCGCGCCGTCCTTGTGCCAGGTGTTGTTGCGGAAGCGGTTGACACCGGCGAGCGTGAAGGTGAATCCGGTGTCGGCGGCGTTGCTCGCCTCGTCACCGGCATAGGTCTCGTTGAGCACCTTGATCTGGTTGGCGATCTGCTGCCGGGTGACGTTGCCGTTGCCGTGCGCGTCCATCATCACGTGGAAGTAGACCGGCACCTCGGCGCCGACGACGAGTGGAGCCACATCGCTGCGGGCGAGCCGGGCATCCATCTGGCGCTCGATCCGGGCCTGGTCGGCCGCGCTGACGTGCATGCCCGCCGGCTCGCGGTCGATGCCGGACGTACGGGCGCCGTCGTCACTCGCCGGATGGACACACGCCTGGTGCGAGTCGACCGGCGTCATGGCCTGCACGGGTGACACCGCGCCGATCGCCAAGACCGCTCCGGTCGCGATGGCGAGCCGGGTCATGGCCCTCGTCGCAGCTGACATGTCCCACTCCCTCGGTCGCGCGGACGAACGGTCCGCAGGCCCTGCCGTACTCTCGCGGACCCGAGCGGACTTGTCACGGACCCTACGTGATTCGTGCCAAAACATCGGGTATGTCGCCGAGGGACTGCACCACCGCGTCGGGCTCGCCCTCGGTGTGGCCGATCTGGTCCGGCGGGATCTCGCTGTGCGGCACCCAGATCGCCCGCATGCCCGCGTTGTGCGCGCCCCAGATGTCGTCGAACAGCCGATCGCCGACGTAGACACAGGCCGCCGGATCATGGACGCCGATGGCCGCCCGCGCCGCGGCGAACGCCTCCTCGTGGGGCTTGGTCCAGTCGATCTCGCTGGTGTAGACCCGCCCGTCGATCAGATGGAGTACGCCGTCGCGGTCGAGGATCTCGTCGTGCCAGGCCGCTGGCCACACCGTGTTGGACAGCAGTCCGATCGCGAGCCCCTCGTCGCGCAGCCACTCGAACAGCGGCCGCACCTCCTCGTCGGTCCAGGTCGCAGGCTCCCAGTAGGCCTTGTAGGCGGCGATCCGCTCGGCCGTCAGCTCGAGGCCGACGGCAGTGCAGATGTCCTCGATGGTGGCGCTGCGATGCTCGTCGCGGGCCTGGGCCCAGAGCTCACTGGCCGCCGTGTGGAGTGCGGTTGTAGCCGACTCGGCGTCGTGTCCGGTGGGCAGGTCGCCGACCGCCGCGATCGAGCGCCACTCCGCCACGTAGTCGACCGTCCGCCATGGGGTGAGCGTGCCGCCCCAGTCGAAGATGACCGCCTCGATGTCGGTCATGCCCGCCGCCTCCCGCTGAGCGTGACGCTTCTGCGGTCGAGAGCCGGTGCGAGTGGCAATTTCGTCACGCTCAGCGGCTCGGCACGACGACGGCGGCGATCGCGTCCACCGCCTCGGCCACCGGCACCGAAGTACGGTCGCCGCTGGCCCGGTCGCGCACTTCGATCACGCCGTCGGCGAGGTTCTTGCCCACGACGACGATCGTGGGGACGCCGATCAGCTCGGCGTCGGCGAACTTGACGCCCGGCGAGACCTTCGGCCGATCGTCGTAGAGCACCGTGACGCCCCGGCCTTCGAGCTCCGACGCGATCCGGTCCGCCTCGGCGAAGGCCGCCTGGTCCTTGCCGGTCGCCACGATGTGCACGTCGGCCGGCGCCACCTCGCGGGGCCAGATGATGCCGTGCTCGTCGTGGGAGTTCTCGACGATGGCCGCCACCGCACGGGAGACGCCGACGCCGTACGACCCCATCGTGACCGTGACGAGCCGGCCGTTCTCGTCGAGCACCTTCAGACCGAGCGCGTCGGCGTACTTCGTGCCGAGCTGGAAGATGTGGCCCATTTCGATGCCGCGCGCCGAGATGAGGGGGCCGCCGCAGTTGGGACAGGGGTCGCCCTCGCGTACCTCGGCCGCCTCGATCACGCCGTCGCCCTCGAAGTCGCGGCCGGCGACCAGGTCGAGCACGTGGCTGCCCTCGACGTCGGCGCCGGTGACCCAGCGGGTGCCGGTCACGATCCGCGGGTCGAGCAGGTAGCGGATCCCTGACGTGTTCTTCTCCCCCAGCACCCCGGGCCCGATGTAGCCCTTGGCGAGGCTGGGGTGGTCGGCGAAGTCGGCACCCTCGAACGCCTGCACCTCGGCCGGCTCGAGTTGGGCCTGCAGCCGCTTGAGGTCGACCTCGCGGTCACCGGGGATGCCGATCGCGAGCGGCTCCCGCTTCCCGTCCGGGTGCGCGACCCAGACGACGACGTTCTTCAGCGTGTCGACGGCGGCCCAGGGCCTGTCGGCACGGGGGAACTTGACGTTGAGGTGGTCGACCAGCGTCTCGATCGTCGGCGTCTCGGGCGTGTCCTCGGCATGGGCCGCGGGCGCGTCTTCGTAGGGCACCGGATCGGGCAGGGGCACCCGGACCGCCTCGACGTTGGCGGCGTAGTCGCAGTTGCTGCAGCGTACGTAGGTGTCCTCGCCGTTCTCCGCCACTGCGAGGAACTCCTCGCTCGCCGAGCCGCCCATCGCCCCGGACATCGCGGCGACGATGACGTACTCGAAGCCGAGCCGGTCGAAGATCTTGATGTACGCCTCGCGGTGCGCCTCGTACGACTTCAGGAACGCCTCGTCCGAGACGTCGAAGGAGTATGAGTCCTTCATGACGAACTCGCGACCGCGCAGGATCCCGGCTCGGGGACGCGGCTCGTCGCGGTACTTCGTCTGGATCTGGTAGAGGCTCAGCGGCAGATCCTTGTAGGACGAGTAGAGATCCTTCACGAGCAGCGTGAACAGCTCCTCGTGGGTGGGACCGAGCAGGTATTCGGCGCCCTTGCGGTCCTTGAGGCGAAAGATGCTGTCGCCGTAGTCGACCCAGCGGCCGGTGGCCTCGTAGGGCTCCCGCGGAATGAGCGCCGGGAAGTGCACCTCCTGGGCGCCGATCGCGTCCATCTCCTCGCGAACGATCCGCTCGACGTTGCGCAGCACCCGGTAGCCAAGCGGCAGCCAGGAGTAGATGCCCGGCGCGGTCCGCCGGATGTAGCTGGCGCGCACCAGGAGCTGGTGGCTCGGGACCTCGGCGTCGACCGGATTCTCACGCAGGGTCCGGACGAACAGCGACGACATCCGCAGCATCACGACAGCTCCTTGGTAGAGGTTCCTGACGTTGGCGAGGATATCGACCGCATCCCCATGCTCGCCGCCGAGTTTCCGGGTCAGCCCGCCGGCGCCATCATTGTCAGGCCGTCCTTGCGAGCGCCGAGGCTGAACACGTCGTGGCGGACGCTGGCCAGCGCGGCCCGGAGGCTCGGCCGGAGCGCCGGGTTGGTCGATGGGTCGTGCAGGGCCGATTCGACGTCGAGCACCCGGATCGGCGCCCCTTCGTACGGCGTGATCATGGTCGGCACGAACTGCGCCCGGTCGACCTCGAACCGGCCGTTCGGCTGCTCGACGAAGGTGAACCTGACCGTGACGCCGCGGTAGGTGTTCGGGATGTCGGTCTCCTGCTGAGCGACGAAGTTGCCCAGTCCGTAGGCGACCCAGGTGCCGTTGACCACGTCGAGCGGCTGCGGCACGTGGGCGTGGTGTCCGTAGACCAGGTCGATGTCCGGGGACTTGGTGATCTTGTCGACGACCTCGCGTTGGTAGCTGTCCGGCGCGGTCGTGTACTCCGTGCCGTAGTGCAGCGCCACGATGACGACGTCGGCACCGTCCTGGCGGGCCAGATGGGCGTCGTGCTTGATGTCGGCAGGGTCGATCAGCGGCACCGACCACGGCTGCGCGGACGGGATCGGGATGCCGTTGGTGCCGTAGGTGTAGCTGAGCAGCGCCACCCGTACTCCCGCGACGTTGAGGATCAGCGGCGTCTGGGCGTCCTTGCGGCTACGAGCCGTGCCGGCGTGCGGCATCCCCTTCGCGTCCATCGTGTCGAGGGTCCGCTTGAGGCCCTCCCAGCCGGTGTCGAGACTGTGGTTGGACGCCGTCGTACAGGCGTCGAAGCCGGCCTTCTCGAGCCCGTCGATCACCTGCGGCGGCGCACTGAAGATCGGGTAGTTGAGGAACGGACCGTCCGGCTCGGCCAGCGGGACCTCGAGGTGACAGATCGCCAGGTCGGCGCCTTGGTAGACCGGCCGCATCGACGCGAACATCGGCGCGAAGTCCATCCCCCGCTCTCCCCGAGCCGCCGCGAAGTCCCGGGCGGACTGCCAGACGCCGGTGTGGATCAGGACATCGCCGGACATCACGACGCTGAACGACCGCGGCTGCGGAGCGGTGGGCTCGGAAGACGGCGCCGCCGAGCTCGGACTCTCGTCGACCGGATCGGGCTCGGTCCCGCCGTCGCTGGAGGTGCATCCGGTGACGGCGAGGAAGGCCGCGAGTACGCCGAGGCCAAGGCGACGCCAAGGCCCCTCGATCACGCTGGAATTCACCGGCACCCCCTTGCCACTCGCCCACCCGGAATACCTCGATGATGTCACGCCGCGGTCGCATCGCCCCAAGCGACGAGGTCAGAACAGGATCGTCGCGAAGCTGCCCTGCTGGGCGAATCCGGCCCGTACGTAGGTCCGGACGGCTGCGGTGTTGCCGGCGTTGACATAGAGGGACACGACCGGCGCGACGTCCCGAAGCGCCATGTCGACGACCGCGGCCATCGCCGGGGCGGCGATCCCTCGACCGCGCAGCTCAGGAGCGACGTAGACGCCTTGGATCTGGCAGGCGTGCGGCGTCGCGACCCCGATCTCGGCCTTGAACACCACTCGGCCGTCCTCGATCCGGGCGAAGGCCCAGCCGCGCGAGATGAGCTGGGCGACCCGGGCCCGGTAGTGTCCGCCGCCGGCCGGCTCCGGCGACACGCCGACCTCCTCGGTGAACATCGCGACGCAGGCCGGATAGAGCACGTCGAGCTCGTCGAGTACGACTCGCCGGACCGCCGGGTCGGACCGAAGCGGCGAGCGTCCGCTGATCGTGAGCAGCGGCTGATCCGCGCGAACCTGCCGGGCCTGTCCCCAGGCCGGCTCCAGGCGATCCCACAGCGGCAGCACCATCTCGCGCGGCCCGACGATCGACGAGCTCATGCGAGGGTGGCTCGCGGCGTGGTCGGCGAAGGCGGTGACCGCCTTCGGGCCGGCCGCCACGGGCACCAGGTTGGCGCCGGCGTGGCACGCGGCGACCAGCTCGTTGCGTTCGATATAGCCCCAGATCGCCCCACCCATCCGGCGTGGATCGACACCGGTCGCCTCGACCTGATGGTCGACGAAGACGTTGGCCACCGGGTCCTGGGCGAGCAGTCGCCGCAGGGACGTGAGGTCGGCGGGTCCGAGCTGTCGGACGCCCGACGCGGTACGCAACAACGCGGCACCTCCTCCCGACCGGGACGGCAGAACTGTCTGCCGGGAAAGCCTAGTCTGCGACGGCAGCGCCTGCGTGTGACGTCCGAGCGGCGATCCGTCGTCAAACCGACGTCGGGCTCGGCTCCTCGGCTGGCGCGGCCGATCGCAGCGGAGACGTCCACGCCACCGCGACGGCGACCAGGCCGACGCAGGTGAGGGCGTGCAGAGTCGTACGCACTCCGACCGCCGACGCGAGCGCACCGGCGGCGGCCGCGCCGACCGTCCAGCCGAGCCCCCAGGCCAGCATCCGGCCGGCCGTGTTGACCCGGCCCAGCAGGTGCTCCGGCGTCACTTGCTGCCGGTAGGAGATCGAGTTGACGACCACGAGCGTGTACGCGCCGCTCCAGGCCAGCAGCCCGATCGCGGCCAGCGGCCAGCTCGTCGCGAAGCTGGTGGCGATCCCGAGCACGGCCGAGATCGGAAGCGCGACCAGGGTGATCCGGGCCGGTGTGGTCCGGTCGAGCACCCGAGGCAGCGCCATCGACGCGGCGAGGGCACCGATGCTCCAACTGCTCCAGACCAACCCGAAGCGCCAGCCCTGGGTGCCGATGTCGAGCTCGCGGTCGAACCACACCACCATCAAGGCGACGAAGCCACCGCCGACGATGCACTGGAGCGCCCCGACGATCGTCATGGTGCGGACTCCCGCGTGCCGTACGAGGAACTGGAGCCCGATCTTGATGTCCGCGACGACACTCGACATGGACGGCCGGACCCGCTTGCGCGCCGGATCCTGGAACGGCCGGGCGATCGACCGGATCATGGCCGCCGAAGCGGCGAAGCTCAGCGCGTCGACGCCGAGCAGGGTGGACGGGTGGACGACTGCCAGGCCCAGCCCGACCAGGGACGGGAGCACGGTCTCGGCCGCGGTGGCAGCCGACCAGATGACGGCGTTGGCCTTCGCGATCCGGCCGGTGCCGACCAGCATCGGCAGCGCACCGAAGTTGGCACCGTCGAAGAACACCGCGATCGCCGGCACCCCGAAGGCCACGATCATCAGGTGCGGCACGGTCAGGATGCCCAGCCAGTGCGCGACCGGCACCGATCCCATGAGGACCGCGTCGGCGATGTCGGCGACGACCATCACCCGTCGCCGGTCGAGCCGGTCCGACAACGCGCCGGCGAACAGGCCGAACAGCAGGTACGGCGCTGCCTCCAGCATCGACACCAGCGCGGTCAGCGGGGCCGAGCCGCTGATCCGGTAGACGAGGACGGGCAGCGCGATCAACGTGACGACCGTTCCGGTCTCCGAGAACAGTCGAGCCGCGAAGTAGCGCCGGAAGTCGGGGTCGGCGCGCAGTGTTCCGCGCACCTCGGGGGCCACTGCGGTCATGCGCGGGGGTACGGGTAGACCGAGACCGGCTGCCCGTCGGGATCGGTGACCGTCAGCACGCCGTCGGCGACCGTGGCATCAGCGTGCCCGGCCGACCGGAGTCGCTCGGCGACCGCGCCCAGCGGCTCCTCGGTCGCGAAGCCGAGCCGGGTCGCCTCCGGACCAGCTTCGAGCCGGACCAGGCCGACGTGACCGCCGACGACGGAGATCGCGTCGTCAGCAGCGTGCTGGAGTCCGAAGCAGCCGAGGAACCTGGCGTACTCCCCCAGCGACGATGTCGACCGCACCGGCATCACCCACCACCGCCAGTCGCGCTCGGGCTGGTGGATCCGATAGCCGTAGTCGTCGTCGGAGTAGCCGTCGGTCCAGATCTGGTCGCCGTCCGGATCGGTCACGCTGAGCACCCGGCCGTACGCCTCGTCCCAGATCGCCGCGTCGGACCAGCCGGCGTCGGACAGCCGGGCGGACAGCGCCTCCAGATCGGCGCCCTCGAACGCCAGCTCGGTCTGACCGGGCCGAGCGCCCATCGTGCTGCTGGCCGCGTCGTGCAGAGCGACCATGCCGGCGCCGGACACCATCGCGACCCACCCGCCCTGTCGCGACTCGACCCGGGGCGCCATGCCGAGCAGCGCCAGGAAGTCCCGCATCGCCGGGATGTCGTCGGTGAACCGCAGCGGGCGGACGATGCAGTCGTCGGTGCGTTCGCCGGTCATCCCGCAGCCTCCCCGTGCTCCTCGAGGTACTCCTCCAAGGCCCGCTCGACCAGCGCCGACAGGCTCGCACCGTCGTCGATCGCCTTGTGCTTGACCCGGCGGATCAGCGGCGGCGGCAGGTACACGTTGAACTGCGCCTTGGTCTCGGCCGGATCGCTCATGGCTATATTGCTAGCATACTAGAGGAGTAGCGATCAAGCCCGTGACGGGCAGCCGGGACGCCTATCGTCGGGCGCATGGGCGAGGTGACGATCCGGCGGGTACGCGAAGTGGTCGGGCTCCGACGCGAGTCGCCGACGTACCTGGTGGACCGGCTGTGGCCGCGAGGCGTACGCAAGGACGCGCTCGACATGGACGGGTGGCTGAAGGACGTGGCACCGAGCACCGAGCTCCGCCGCTGGTTCGGTCACGATCCGGAACGCTGGGACGAGTTCCGCGAGCGCTACGGGGCCGAGCTCGACTCCCGGCCCGGCTCGGCGCAGCCGCTGCTGGACGCCATGGGCGACGGACCGGTCGTGCTGCTCTACGACGCGAAGGACACCGACCACAACCAGGCGATCGTCCTGCGCGACTGGCTGCTCAGCCGGCGGTGACGACCGGGCTGCCTTCGGCGTCCTCGCCCATGTCCTCGGCGATCCGCATCGCCTCGTCGATCAGGGTCTCGACGATCTGGCTCTCGGGCACGGTCTTGATGACCTCGCCCTTGACGAAGATCTGGCCCTTGCCGTTGCCGGACGCGACGCCGAGGTCGGCCTCGCGGGCCTCACCGGGTCCGTTGACGACGCAGCCCATCACGGCAACCCGAAGCGGGACCTCCATGCCCTCGAGACCGGCGGTGACCTCCTCGGCGAGCTTGTAGACGTCGACCTGGGCGCGGCCGCAGGACGGGCAGGAGACGATCTCGAGCTTGCGCGGCCGCAGGTTGAGCGACTGCAGGATCTGGAGGCCGACCTTGACCTCCTCGACCGGCGGCGCGGACAGCGAGACCCGGATCGTGTCGCCGATGCCCTTCGACAGCAGCGCGCCGAAGGCGACCGACGACTTGATCGTGCCCTGGAACGCCGGGCCGGCCTCGGTCACACCGAGGTGCAGTGGCCAGTCGCCGCGCTCGGCGAGCATCTCGTAGGCCTGCACCATGACGACCGGGTCGTGGTGCTTGACCGAGATCTTGAAGTCGTGGAAGTCGTGCTCCTCGAACAGCGACGCCTCCCAAACGGCCGACTCGACCATCGCCTCGGCCGTGGGCTTGCCGTACTTCTCGAGCAGCCGCTTGTCGAGCGACCCGGCGTTGACCCCGATCCGGATCGACACGCCCGCAGCCGACGCCACGGCCGCGATCTCCTTGACCTGGTCGTCGAACTTGCGGATGTTGCCGGGGTTGACGCGTACGGCAGCACAGCCCGCGTCGATCGCGTCGAAGACGTACCTCGGCTGGAAGTGGATGTCGGCGATCACCGGGATCTGCGACTTGGTGGCGATCGCCGGCAACGCGTCGGCGTCGTCCTGGCTCGGACAGGCCACCCGGACGATGTCGCAGCCGGCCGCGGTGAGCTCGGCGATCTGCTGGAGGGTCGCGTCGATCTCGGTGGTCGGCGTCGTCGTCATGGACTGCACCGACACCGGAGCGTCGCCGCCGACGAGCACCGAGCCGACCCGGATCTGACGGCTCTTGCGCCGCTCCCCGAGGGTCGGAGGCGGCATTTCGGGCATGCCGAGGTTCAACGATGTCGTGGACACGGCATCACTCCAGGGTCACCGGGTTGACGATGTCGGCATAGATCAGCAGAGCGCCCATCACCATCAGGATGGACGCGACGGCGTACGCGATCGGCAGCATCTTGGCGACGTCGACGTAACCGGGGTCGGGGCGGTGGCGCAGCCGCGCGATCCCACGCCGGATCGCCTCCCAGAGCGCACCGGCGATGTGGCCGCCGTCGAGGGGCAGCAGCGGTATGAAGTTGAACAGCGCCACGAAGAGGTTGACCGCCGCGAGCAGCGCGATCAGGGCGCCGATCTTCTGGGCCCAGCTCACCTGGTCGACCGTGGTCAGATCGCCGGCCACCCGGCTGGCGCCGACGACGCTCATCGGGCTGTCCTGCGATCGCTCCTGGCCGAAGGCCGCCTGGGCCACGCCCACCAGGCGCTGCGGCATCTCGATGATCGCCTCGCCGGTCAGCTTGGTGTAGTTCCACATCGTGGTCGCGACGTAGAGCGGGTCCTCGCGGTTCGACACCTGGGTCGGCGAGACGCCGAGGAACCCGACGCTCTGGTACGAGCCCGGGTCGTTCTGGTCTTGGCGGAGGCTGACGGTGGTGTTGGTCTGGAGGGTGAGCTGCTGGCCGTCCCGAATGACACCGATGGTGGCCTTGCCGTTGTTGTTGTCCCGGATCAGGTCGGTGAGCTGGTCCCACGAGTCGACCTGGGTTCCGTTGAACGACACGATCTGGTCGCCGGGCTTGATGCCGGCCTTGTGCGCGGGCGCCACCGGGTCGCTGGCGTTGCAGGTCTGCCGCTCCTGGTTGGCGGCGATCACGCACTGGGACACCTGGGAGACCGTGGTCGTCGCCTGTGGAGCGCCGATCCCGATGAAGACGATGCCGAACAGGATGATCGCGAGCAGGACGTTGACCATCGGCCCGCCCGACATCACGATCAGCTTCTGCCACCACGGCTTGCGGTAGAAGAGCCGGTCCTCCTCGCCGGGCTGGACCTGCTCGTACTCCGCAGCCCGCGCGTCCGCGATGAGCTGGGTGAACATGCCGGTGTTGGTGCTGCGGACCCGCTCGGGATGCTCCTCGTCCTGCTGGTCGCCCTTGGCCGGCGGCAGCATCCCGACCAGCTTCACGTAGCCGCCGAGCGGGATCGACTTGATGCCGTACTCCGTCTCGCCCCGGCGGAACGACCACACGGTCTTGCCGAAGCCGACGAAGTACTGCGTCACCTTGACGCCGAACTTCTTGGCCGGCCACATGTGGCCCACCTCGTGCAGCGCGATCGACGCGAGCAGGCCCAGGAAGAACGCGATGACTCCGAGGGCGTAGATCAGCCCGTTCATCTCACGCGTGTCCTTTCGCCCGCTATGTCGCGGTCAGTTCGATCGTGCGTTCCCGAGCCCAGGCGTCGGCCGCGAGCACGTCGTCGACCGTCACCGGTGTCCGCTTCGAGGGTACGTGCTCGGAGGCCTTCTCCTGAGCCAGGTGCTCGTTCAGTACGTCACCCACCGTGTCCACGATGTCCAGGAAGGCCAGCTCCTCGCGGAGGAACGCGGCGACACACACCTCGTTGCCGGCGTTGAGCACCGCCGGAGCGGTACGTCCGTGGCCGCCGGCCAGCCGGGCCAGCCGGATCGCGGGGAACGCCGCGTCGTCCAGCGGCCGGAACTCCCAGGTCGAGGCGGCCGTCCAGTCGCAGGCCGGTGCGACGTCCGGCATCCGGTCCGGCCAGGAAAGTCCGAGCGCGATCGGGATCAGCATGGTCGGCGGCGACGCCTGCGCGATGGTCGAGCCGTCGACGTACTCCACCATCGAGTGGATCAGCTGCTGCGGATGTACGACGACGTCGACTCGGTCTAGCGGCAGGTCGAACAGCAGATGGGCCTCGATGACCTCGTGGCCCTTGTTCATCAGGGTCGCGGAGTTGATCGTGATGACCGGACCCATGTCGAAGTTGGGGTGGGCCAGCGCCTGCTCCGGCGTCACATCGGTCAGCTCGGACCGCTCCCGACCGGCGAACGGCCCACCGCTGGCGGTCAGGACCAGCCGCCGAACCTCACTGGGACGCTCGCCCCGAAGGCATTGCGCGATCGCCGAGTGCTCGGAGTCGACCGGCACGATCTGACCGGGCTTGGCCGCCGCCTTGACGATGTCGCCGCCGATGATCAGCGACTCCTTGTTGGCCAGCGCCAGCGTCGTCCCTGCGTCAAGGGCGGCGAGCGTGGCGGTCAGGCCGACCGAGCCGGTGATCGCGTTGAGCACCACGTCGGCTCGGAGACCGGCGACCTCGGCCGACGCGTCCGGACCGACGACGAACCGCGGCTGCAGGCGGTCGTCCGTGGCGAGTCCGCGCTCCCCCGCGTACGCCTCGATCGCCGCCTGGATCTCGCGTACGGCGTCCTCACGGCTGACGCCGACGAGCGGGACCTCGAAGTCCACGACCTGCCGGGCGAGCAACTCCGCCTGCGAGCCGCCCGCCGCGAGTCCGGCCACCCGGAACCGGTCCGGCCAGCGACTGACGATCTCGAGCGCCTGCGTGCCGACGGATCCGGTCGATCCGAGCACGACGACGTCACGACGCTCCATGCCGTTCATTCTTCCGTACCGCAGACAAGGCGCAGGGCCGGTCGGTGCACCCCGGTGGCGCCGACCGGCCCTGTCCCCCGATATCGAGTGCTCCTACGCCGACTTCAGCTCGGCTCGGAGCAGGCGGATGACGCCGGCCACCAGCGGCGCGACGATCCAGATCAGTGACGTGACGAGCAATTGCGACCACTCGGTCGCGCTCAGGGAGTGGCTCGCGTCGAACAGCGGCTGCTGGGCGGTGCCGAGGTCGAGCCAGGGCGCCGCGTCCTCCAGAAAGCCCACCAGGCCGAACAGGATCGACCAGGCCGTCGGGATCACGAAGAAGAGCACGATCGCCACGGCACTGTTCATGAACAGCATGCCGAAGGCGAGACCCTGGATGATCCCGATCAGCTGCAGCAGCGTGAAATCACGTGCACCCGCGAACCCGAGGTCCCAGTCGCCCGCGCCGCCGGCCACCCCGGCGCCGATCACGTTGAACAACGCCCCGAGCGCCAGCGCGATCGCGACCGCCGCGAGTCCGATCGCGACCACCGCCAGGAACTTCGCGATGACGACCCGGCCGCGGCTCGGCTCGAGCGTGAAGGTCACGAGGCCGGTGCGTTGCGACCACTCGCTGGTCACGAGCAGGATCCCGAGGATCGGCAGGATGAAGCCCTGCGGCGTGGCGGTCACCGCGGCGAAGTTCTCGTACGTCAGCTCGCTCGACTTGGCGGCGAACAGGAAGATGACGTCCGCCAGCAGCGTGAGTCCGACGATCGCGACCAGCAGCCAGAGCCCGGCGCGGGTGTCGGTGACCTTGCGCAACTCGACGCGGAACAGCCGGGACATCTTGACCTGACTGGTCTGGCTGAAGTCGATCGGCGCCGGCGAGGCGGTCAGCGCGCTCATGAGGGAACCTCGTCTCGTGCGTCGTCAGCGGTCAGTTGGAGGAACATCTCTTCGAGTCCGGCACCCTCGGCCGGACGCAGCTCGGTCAGCACCACGCCGGCTCCGGCCGCGGCCCGTCCGATCTGCTCGCCGGTGCTCTGGACGATCAGCGAGTTCGTCGCCGTACGAGTGAAGGACAGCTCGGCCTGCTTGAGCGCCACGGCGAGCGTCTCGAGGTCGATGCTGCGGACCAGGGTGCCGGAGGCCGACACCAGCTCGTCCTTGCTGCCCTGCGCGACGATCTTGCCGCGTCCGATGACCACCAACTCGTCGGCGATCATCTCGATCTCGTGCAGCAGGTGCGACGACAGCAGCACGGTGCCGCCACGCTCGGCGAAGCCGCGCAGCAGCCCCCGCATCCACCGGATGCCGGCCGGGTCGAGCCCGTTGGCCGGCTCGTCGAGCACCAGCACCTGCGGGTCGCCGAGCAGCGCGTGGGCGATGCCGAGGCGCTGCCGCATGCCGAGCGAGTAGTTGCCCACGCGGCGCTTGGCCTCGACGTCGGACAGGCCGACGAGCTCGAGCATCTCGTCGACGCGACGCTCCTCCAGGCTCATCAGCATGGCGCCGAGGTGCAGGACCTCACGCCCGCTCCGGCCGGCGTGCTGCGCCGAGGCGTCGAGGAGGACACCGACATGGGTGCCCGGGTTGGGAATCTTTGAGTACGGAACCCCGAGGATCGTGGAGCCCCCAGCGGTCGGCGGGGTGAGCCCCACCATCATCCGCATCGTGGTCGACTTGCCGGCGCCGTTGGGTCCGAGGAAGCCGGTCACGGTCCCCGGCTCGACCCGAAACGTCACGCCATCGACCGCCAAGTGTTTGCCATAGGCCTTCGTGAGGCCGTCCACTTCGATCATGGGCCAAAGCCTTTCGCGGCCGATCCGGTCCGGGCATCGGACGGAGGGCGAGATCGGCATAGACCAAAGTCGACGTCGCACGAACTTCGGTCGGTGGGCAGCCCGACCGGATCGCCATAACCTGAGGCCGTGAACCTTCGTGTGCTCCCGAACAGGCTCCGCAGTCTGTTCAAGGAGCCGTCCTCGCCGGTGGCGCCGCCGCCGATCACTCTGTGGGGACGCATCTGGCGCACCGGAGCCGCGTTCGTCATCGGGCTGCTGGTCTGGATCGACGTGGCCCGGCACCAGCTCGATCAGGTGCCGGCGCTGTTCTGGGTCGACCTCACACTCGGCCTGACCGCGCTGGTCCTGCTGCAGTACTGGCGCCGGCGACCGCTCGCCGTGGCGATGACGATCTCCATCATGGGGTGCCTGTCCGCCTTCAGCGCCGGTGCCTTCACCGTCGCCACCGCCTCGCTCGCGACCCGGCGCCGATGGAACGAGCTGCTGCCGTACATCGTCGTGTCGATCGCGTCGAGCCTGGTCTTCTATCAGGTGGAGCCGATCCAGGACAGCTTCTTCGCGAACCTGGTCTCGTCGATTCTGGTCGTGGGCGTGCTCGTGGCGTTCGGGATGTACGTCGGCGCCCGACGTGAGCTGCTCGCGACCCTGAAGGACCGCGCCGAGCGGGCCGAACGCGAGCAGGCGATGCGGGTCGGCCAGGCCCGGGCCAACGAGCGGGGCCGGATCGCCCGCGAGATGCACGACGTCCTGGCCCACCGGATCTCGCTGGTCGCCATGCACGCCGGGGCGATGAACTACCGGACCGATCTCAGCGCCGAGGAGATGCGGCGCACCGCCGGGGTGATCGAGGAGAACGCGCACCAGGCCCTGTCCGACCTCCGCGAGGTGCTCGGCATGCTCCGCGACGATCGGTCCGCAAGCATCCCCGAGCGGCCGCAACCGACGCTCCGCGACGTCCCCGATCTGGTCGACGAGGCGCAGGCGGTCGGCATGAGCGTCCGGCTGACCAACGAGGTCGGTGACCTGGACGTGGCTCCCGAGATCATCGGGCGCAGTGCGTACCGGATCATCCAGGAGAGCCTCACCAACGCGCGCAAACACGCTCCGGACACCGCGGTCCAGGTCCGGCTCAGTGGCCGGCCCGGAGCGGGCCTGACCGTCGAGGTGCGCAATCCGCTTCGGGTCGGCGTTCCCGACGGTCGGGAGGCGTCGCTTCCGGAGTCCGGACTCGGCCTGATCGGGCTCGCGGAGCGGGCCGAGATCAGCGGCGGCCGGCTCGAGCACGGCCGCACCGCATCTCGCGAGTTCTTCGTGCGCGCCGAGCTGCCGTGGCCGGAGCCGGTCGCTGCCGGAGGCGAATCGTGACGATCAAGCTGGCGATCGTCGACGACGACCCGCTCGTTCGAGCCGGTCTGTCGCTGATCCTGGGTGGAGCGGCCGACATCGAGATCGTCGGCGAGGCCGAGAACGGCATGGCCGGACTCGACCTGATCCAGCGGAAGTCGCCCGACGTGGTGCTCATGGACATCCGGATGCCGCAGCTGGACGGGCTGGAGGCCACTGCCCGCCTGATGCGCCGCAACGACCCGCCACAGGTCATCGTCCTCACGACCTTCGACGCCGACGAGTACGTCGTACAGGCGCTGAGCGACGGCGCGAGCGGCTTCCTGCTCAAGGACACGCCGCCGGCGCAGATCGTCGACGCCGTACGCAAGGTCGCGGCCGGCGAGCCGATGCTGTCGCCCAGCGTCACCGCGCAGCTGATCCGACGGGTCGCCAACCACCCGACCGACGACCGAGCCATGCGGGCGCGAGCGCGGATGGATCGGCTCAGTGAGCGCGAACGGGAGGTGGCCATAGCGGTCGGCCGGGGACTGTCCAACGCCGACATCGCCGACGAGCTGTACATGAGCGTCGCCACCGTCAAGGCCCATGTCTCGCGGCTGCTGGTCAAGCTCGAGTCCGACAACCGGGTGCAGATCGCGATCTGCGTCCACGACGCCGACCTGGTCTGACCCGTCCCGCCCCCGTGAGGGTGGGCAAATCCCGAGACACGCCGGCGTGTTTCGGGATTCGGCTACCGCCAGGGGTGCCGGGGCGCCATCGCGCCCTGCGATCTGTGGCCCCGGGTTGCACAGATCGCAGGGCGGGAGGGGTGGGCCCAGCCCGGGCCGCCATGCCGTGGCTGGGCTGGGCCCGCTCGGTGAGCGGTCCGCCGGTGTTAGCTCACCGAGACAGCGGTCCAGGTCGCCTCGGGCGCCCGGATGGTGTGGGCCGTCTTCGTGCTCGCTCCCTCGAAAGCACTGGGCAGGTCTCTTCGAGGCTGTCGCAATCGGACTGCCGCGCACCATGCCACCTGGCCATAACATCGGGCCTTGGTGCGCCCGATTCGGCGTAATATGACGGCGATGGAGATCGAGCTGCGGCATTTGCGCCTGGTCAAGGCCGTCGCCGACGAAGGCAGCATCACCCGCGCCGCAGCGACCCTCGGATCGACGCAGCCCGCCGTCACCCGCCTGCTTCGCCGGCTCGAGAACACCCTCGGTGGACCGCTGTTCGTCCGTTCCCGCGACGGAGTCGAGCCGACGTCGCTCGGCAAGCTCGTGATCGCCAGGGCGCAGGCGGTGCTGCCGGTGGTCGACTCGCTTCGGTCCGACGTCGAAGCCAGCGCGCTGGCCGGCCCGGTGCCCGATCGGATCCGCGTGGGCGCCGAGAACGGCCCGTCGATGGTCGGGCTGCTCCGCGGCATCCGCAATCTGTTCACGGGCACCGACGTCGTCACCGAGAGCGAGAGCGGCCTGGCCGGCCTGATCGAGCTGGTCTCCGGCGGGCACGTCCACCTGGCGGCGATCCACGAGTTCATCGGCCATGAGATCAACCTCGGCCGCGATATCGCCGCCCAGACCATCGGTGCCGAGCCGATCTTCGTGATGCTGTCGGAGCAACATCCGCTCGCCGCGCAGGAGGAGCTCGACCTGGCCGACCTCGCCGACCAGAGCTGGGTCCTGACCCCGCTCGACATCGACCGGGAGTACGACGTGTTCGCCGAGGCGTGCGGACGGGCCGGCTTCTCACCGAGCGTCGACCACTATCTGTCCGGCGTTCACAACCTCGAGCTCGTCCGCTCCGGCGAAGCGGTCAGCCTCTGTTACGCGGTGTCCCGCTTCCGCGGTGTCGCGACCCGACCGATCTCGGGCTCGCCGATGCAGATCCGGCACCTGCTGCTCACCGAGCAACACAGCCCGCTCGTCCCGCACCTGGAGAAGCTGGCGCGCTACGTCCTCGACAACTACGCCGAGACGGCCGCCGAGCAACCGAGCTACGCCGCCTGGCTGGAGAAGTACGGCCTGCAGGCGCTGGAGCCGGCACCGCGCACCGTGACCTGACCCGCAGACGCGATCCGCCGAAGTCAGTACGGTGACCTCGTCCGCGCGACTCAGGGAGGTCCAAATGATGAAACGAGCGCTGATCCTGGCCATGGTGACCGGAGTGCTCGGAGGTGTCGCCGCCAGTAGTCCGGCGGCCGCCGCCGTAAAACACGGACACGGGCATGGCCTTTGCATCATGGACAGTCCGGAGTGCTGACCCACTCGATCGCGAGCTAGGGCTGCCGGTCGCCGATCGCCCGGTCCCTAGCGGCCAGGGCGAACCACAGGTCCATGCGTACGTTCATGTCGCCGAGCTCGCGACCCAGCAACTGCTCCGCCTTGCGTACCCGATAACGCAGCGTGTGGCGGTGCAACCCGAGCTCGGCGGCGGCCGGATCGAACTGGCCGTGATGGTCCAGCCAGACCCGCAGGGTGTGGGGCAGGTCGATGCCGCTGGAGTCGCGATAGGCGTCCAGCGGCGCCAGCATCGCCTCGGCGAACGCCGTGGCAGCCGACGGATCGGCCAGATCGACAGCGCCGGACGCGGCCAGCTCGTCGAAGCGGACGACACCTCGGCCGCTCGCCGTGGCGGAAGTGAGGGCGTGGCGGGCCTGCCGTATGCCGTCGGCCAGCCGCTCCCTCGTCACCTCGCCACCGCACCCGAGACGTACCCCGTCGAGCCCACCGGCGGTCGACTCCACTCGGGCCAGCTCTCGCCGCTGCGTGACGACGACCGCGAGCAGCCCGTCCTGCTCGGCGACCAGCCATCGGTCGGCCGCCGCGTCCTCCCATCGGAGCAGCAACTCTGATCGCGAGTCCGGTGGCGCCTCGGCGAGGACGACCCAGAGCGAGTCGCTCGCCAGCACCGGTGCCCCGAGGTCCGCGAGCGAGGCAGGGTCGATGTCGGCGCCGGCCACGAGCAGCCGCAGGACCGCCGAGCGCGCGGCCCGCTCAGAGGCGTCGGAGCGGCCGCCTTCGAGGGCGAACGACAGCAGCGCCGACGCCACCTGGATCACCGCCCGGTCCGTCGTCGTCAGCGCACGGTCCACGCCGAGGACCAGGAAACCGCGCACCCGGCCCTCGGTGCCGAGCGGCTCCACCGTGACGTGCTCGTCGCCGTCGACGATCGACGAGGCGGCCGGCCGATGCCGCCGGAGCTGGTCGAGATGCTCGGCGAGGCCGGCGGCGCGACCGGCGGCTACCTTCGGATGACTCGCCCGCACCGCGCCGGTGGCATCGAGCACCAGCACCCAGCCGCCCACCAGATCCGCGAGCTGTCGCGCCACGCCGGCCGATCCACTGCGTACGGCGGCCCGGGTCAGCTGCTGCTGGCCACGGAATCCCTCGGTCACACCGGCGTAGTGCTCCTCGGCCAGCAGATCCGACACCGTCTTGCTGATCGCGATGAACGGGGTCGGACGATCCACCTCGAGCAAGGGCAGATCGTGCCGCCGGGCGCTGGCCACCAGAGCCTGCGGCACCTGGTCGTATCCGACGCCGATGCCGAAGCCCAGGCCGACCACGCCGGCGTGGAGCAGGCGACGCATGTAGCCTTCGGCGGCCGCCGCTCCACGAGCGAGCGGGATGCCGGTGGTCAGCAGCAGCTCGCCGCCCAGCAGGAACGGCGTGGGGTCCTCGAGCTCGCTGGTCGCCACCCACCGGATCGGTACGTCGAGGCGGTCACCGGCCAGCAGCCGGAGGCCGAGCGACCGATCGGCCAGCAGCGTACGCACGGTGGGACTCATCTTGTCCACAGCGTACAAGTACCGCTTTGCAGTACGCCGTTTCGTGGACTGCCATCGGCCAGGTAGAGCACCTAACGTGGCGACATGTCCGTCAACGAAACTCGCGAAGAGCTGCGCCAGGAGCGCCGCCTCGTCACTGCCATTCCAGGTCCGCGCTCGCAGGAGCTGATGAAGCGCCGCAATGCCACGGTCGCCGCCGGAGTCGGCACCGTGCTGCCGGTCTTCGTCGAAGCCGCGGGCGGCGGCGTCATCGTCGACGCCGACGGCAACAGTCTGATCGACCTCTCGTCGGGGATCGCCGTCACCAACGTCGGCAACGCCGCTCCCAATGTCGTACGCCGGGTGAAGACCCAGGTCGAGGCGTTCACCCATACGTGCTTCATGGTGGCTCCGTACGAGGGCTACGTAGAGGTCTGCGAACTGCTCGCCGAGCTGACGCCGGGCGACCATCCGAAGAAGTCGGCGCTGTTCAACTCCGGCGCCGAGGCCGTCGAGAACGCGGTCAAGATCGCCCGTGCGTCGACCGGTCGCGACGCCGTCGCGGTGTTCGACCACGCCTATCACGGGCGCACGAACCTGACGATGGCGATGACGGCGAAGAACCACCCCTACAAGAAGGGCTTCGGACCGTTCGCCGGCGAGGTCTACCGGGCGCCGATGTCCTACCCCTTCCGCGAGCCGGCACCGATCTCCGGTGAGGAGGCGGCCGACCGCGCCATCGCCGTGCTCGAGAGCCAGGTCGGTGCTGCGCACCTGGCCTGCATCGTCATCGAGCCGATCCAGGGCGAGGGCGGCTTCGTGGTGCCGGCCCCCGGCTTCCTGCCGAGGCTGGCGCAGTGGTGCCGCGACAACGACGTGGTCTACGTCGCCGACGAGATCCAGTCCGGCTTCTGCCGCACCGGACGCTGGTTCGCCAGCGAGTACGAGAACGTCGTGCCCGACCTGGTCACGACCGCCAAGGGCATGGCCGGCGGGCTGCCGCTCGCGGCGGTGACCGGACGCGCCGAGATCATGGACTCGGTGCACGTCGGCGGGCTCGGCGGAACGTACGGCGGCAACCCGGTCGCCTGCGCGGCCGCCCTCGGAGCGATCGAGACGATGCGCGAGCAGAACCTGGCCGACGCCGCCGTCCGGATCGAGCAGACCGTGCTGCCTCGCCTGCAGGGCCTGGCCGAGAAGTTCCCCGAGATCGGCGACATCCGGGGACGCGGCGCGATGATCGCGATGGAGCTGGTCGAGCCGGGTACGACGACCCCGGCGCCGGCGACTGCGGCGGCGATCAGCGCCGCCTGTCACGCCCGCGGGGTCCTCACGCTGACCTGCGGTACGTTCGGCAACGTGCTGCGTTTCCTGCCGCCGCTGGTGATTCCCCAGCCGCTGCTGGTCGAGGCACTTGACGTACTCGAGGACGCCATCACGGCGACCGGATAGGGAGACTCGATGGGCGCGTTGTGGCATCCGTTCTCCGACATGGGTGCGGTCGAACGCGACGGCGAGTTCGTGCTCACCCGGGGCGAGGGAGTCCACGTCTGGGACGACGCGGGGCGCAAGTACCTCGACGCTACGGCCGGACTGTGGTTCACCAACGTCGGCCACGGCCGGAGTGAGATCGCCGACGCCGCAGCCGCCCAGCTGAGCTCGATCGCGGCCTACTCCACGTTCGGCGACTTCGCCGTCGACACCACCATCCAGTTGGCCGACCGGCTGGCCGGGATGGCGCCGGTGCCGGACAGCAAGATCTTCCTGACTTCGGGTGGATCCGACTCGGTCGAAACCGCGGCCAAGCTGGCTCGCCGCTACTGGCACCAGGTCGGGCGGCCGGAGCGGGTGATCATCCTCGGCCGCGAGAAGGCCTACCACGGCATGCACGTGGCCGGCACCGCGCTCGCCGGGATCCCCGCCAACCGCGAGGGTCACGGCGAGCTGATGGCCGACGCCGCGACCGTGCGGTGGGACTCCGCCGACGACCTGGCCGCGACCATCGAGCGGCTCGGCGCGGAGCGGATCGCCGCCTTCTTCTGCGAGCCCGTGATCGGCGCCGGCGGCGTCTACCCGCCCCCGGACGGCTATCTCGCCGAGGTGCGTCAGGTGTGTCGCGAGCACGACATCCTGTTCGTCTCCGACGAGGTCGTCACTGGATTCGGGCGGATCGGCGGCTCCTGGTTCGCCAGCAGCCGGTTCGGTCTCGAGCCCGACATGGTGACCACCGCCAAGGGCCTGACCTCCGGCTACCTGCCGATGGGCGCGGTCTTCGTCGCGCCACGGCTGGCCGAGCCGTTCTTCCAGCCCGACGCCGGAGTCTGGTGGCGGCACGGCTACACCTACTCCGGACACGCCGGAGCCGCCGCCGTCGCGATGGCGAACCTCGACATCATCGAGCGGGAGTCGCTGCTCGACGAGTCCGCCCGCCTCGAGAAGTCGATCGCCTCGACGCTGGCACCGCTCGCCGATCACCCGGCCGTCAGCGAGGTACGGTCCGGCACCGGCGCCGTGGCGGCGGTCCAGCTGCACGACGGCAGCAAGGCGCTCGGTCTCGCGAAGGGACTCCGCCAGCACGGCATCTCCACCCGCGCAGTCGGTGCCGGCGCGATCCAGGTCTCGCCGGCCTTCGTCATGACCGACCAGCAGGTGACCGAGCTGGCCGACGGCATCCGGTCCGGTCTCGACGAGCTTCAGTAGGCCCGGCTCACTGCTCTCGGATCTGCCACGGCGGCCCGAGCTCGTTGAGCAGCGCCAGGAACGGCTCGGAGTCGAAGGCCTCCGGGCCGAGCACACCGGCGCCGGCCCAGACCTCCCGCGCCAGCAGCTCCAGCGCGATCACCGAGTTGACCGCGGTCTGCCAGGACAGGCACGAGTGTCCGTACTCGCGCATCGACCACTCGCTGTCGACGACGTGATAGAGGTACGTCGTCCGCGGCCGCCGGTCTCGTCCCAGCCCCATGACCAGGACCCCGACGCAGGATCGTTCGAGCCCGTCCTCGTCGCCGGCCGCCCGCAGCTCGCCGTCGTCGAGGCCGCCCTCCCGCGACTGCTGAAGCGCGCTGACCAGCTGGCCGCCCAAGCCGTACTTGAAGGTGGTCCGCTGCGCGTCGACCCAGCGCGGCATCAGGAGCACCTCCTCGTGTTCCACGTTGACGCAGGTGAGTGAGCCGATGCCGGCCGGGAACGCGAACATCTCGGGCTCGCTCAACGGCTCGGTGGTGAACCAGCCGCGGTCGAGCTCCCAGATCACCGGCGGCGAGAGCCAGCGGTCGACCGCGTCGTCGCCGAGCACGGCCGGGGCGCACCTGGTGCTCAGCTCCGCGATCTCGCTGAACAGATGGTCGGCGGCATAGCGCGCGAACACGTCGGCCAGGCCCGGGCTCGCGCCGATGCCGACCAGAGCGAGCCGCCCGGCGTCGATCCAGGCGCCGTCGACCGCGAACTGCTCGTCGCCCAACTTCACCCCGGACTTCGCGTACGGCGCGGCCGAATGCGGAGTCGATCGGCTCATCGTCAGATCGAGGTAGTCGACGCCTGCCGCGAACGCGGCCTCGAAGACCGGCATCACCAGGTCCGGATCGGTGTTGAGCACGTGGGTGATCTCGAGCCGGTCGACCAGGCCGACCAGGCCGTCGACGTCGGAGCTCTCGAGGTGGACCGCGTCGAACCGGTCGTCGCCGGTCTTGATCGCGTGCTCGGCCCGGTCCAGGTCCTTGTCGGCGACGACGATCGCGTCGAAGAACCCGCGACGGTTGGCGATCGTGCAGAACGCGGCGGTCGCACTCTCGGCGCCGACCGACAAGATCCTCATCGCATCCCTCCTCGCTCAGACGTCCGAAGGGGCACCGCACTCAGCCCCGTCCACGGACGCGACGCAACGAGCCTCAGGCTTCGATGTTGGACATGACGTGCTTGATCCGTGTGTAGTCCTCCAACCCGTACATGGACAGGTCCTTGCCATGACCCGAGTGCTTGAAGCCGCCGTGTGGCATCTCGGCGACCAGCGGGATGTGGGTGTTGATCCAGACACAGCCGAAGTCGAGGCCCTTGGCCATCCGCATCGCCCGGCCGTGGTCCTTGGTCCAGACACTGGAGGCCAGGCCGTACTCCACGCCGTTGGCCCACGCCAACGCCTGGTCCTCGTCGGTGAACCGCTGCACGGTGATGACCGGGCCGAAGATCTCGTTCTGACTGGCCTCGTCGCCCTGCTGGAGTCCCGAGACGACGGTGGGCGCGTAGAAGTAGCCCCGGTCGCCGACCCGCTCGCCGCCGGTCTGCAACTGCGCATGGTCCGGCAGCCGGTCGACCATGCCGGAGACCCGCTCGAGTTGGCTCGGGTTGTTCAGCGGGCCGTAGAGCACGTCCTCGTCGGAGGGCGGGCCGGTCCTGGTGTTGCGGGCCTGCTCGGTGAGCGCGGCGACGAAGTCCTCGTGGATGCCCGGCCCGGCGAGCACCCGGGTCGCGGCCGTGCAGTCCTGGCCGGCGTTGAAGTAGCCGGCCTCGGCGATCCCTTCGGCCGCGGCCTCGAGGTCGGCGTCGTCGAACACGATGACCGGCGCCTTGCCGCCCAGCTCCAGATGCGTGCGCTTGAGATCCAGCGCAGCACTGGCGGCGACCTCCTTGCCGGCCCGGACCGAACCGGTGATCGAGACCAGCTGCGGGGTCGGATGCTCGACCAGCGCGCGGCCGGTGTCACGGTCGCCGCACACCACGTTGAGCACACCCGGTGGCAGGAACTCGGCGGCGACCTCGGCCAGCCAGAGCGTGCTCACCGGCGTCGTGTCGGATGGCTTCAGCACCACCGTGTTGCCGGCGGCGAGGGCCGGGCCGATCTTCCAGATCGCCATCATGATCGGGTAGTTCCACGGCGTCACCTGGGCGCAGACACCGATCGGCTCGCGCCGGATGAACGACGTGAAGCCGGCCATGTACTCCCCCGCCGACTTGCCCTCCAGCATCCGCGCGGCCCCGGCGAAGAACCGGACCTGGTCGACCATCGGCGGGATCTCCTCGCTCTTGGTCAACCCCAACGGTTTGCCGGTGTTCTCGCTCTCCAGTCCGACCAGCTCGTCGGCTCGCTGCTCCATCGCGTCGGCCAGCTTGATCAGGGCGAGCTGGCGCTCGGCCGGGGTCGCGTCCCGCCAGCCCTCGAAGGCACCGGCGGCCGCTCGCATCGCGCGGTCGACGTCCTCCGGCGACGACTTCGGCGCGATCGCATAGGCCTCACCGATGGCCGGGTTGACGATCTCGTACGTCTGGCCGTCGGCGGCGTCGACGTGCTCGCCGCCCACGAAGTTGCGAAGGGTGCGCAGTGCGGACATAGGGCTGCTACCTCCCGAGGCTCAAATCCGGCCGCCCGACGTCTCGCCGGACAGCCGCTGAGCCAGGTAGATGGGGATCACGGATAGGACGATCAGGGCCGAGCCGATGACGTTGACGATCGGCGCCTGGTTGGGTCGGAACAGGTTGTTGAAGATCCAGATCGGCAGAGTCTGGACCTCCGCGCCGGCGGTGAAGGTGGTCACGATGATCTCGTCGAAGGACAGCGCGAAGGCGAGCAGACCGCCCGCGAGCAGCGCCGACCGCAACATCGGGAACGTGACGAGCCGGAACGTCGTGAACGTGTCAGCCCCGAGGTCCATCGACGCCTCCTCGAAGTTGCCACCGAGCCGGCGCAATCGAGCGATGACGTTGTTGAACACGACGACGATGCAGAACGTGGCATGGGCGATCACCAAGGTGACGAACCCGAGCTCGATGCCGATGATGGTGCGGAAGGCATTGTTCAGCGCGATCCCCGTGACGATGCCAGGCAGCGCGATCGGGAGGATCACGAGCAGCGACACCGCGTCGCGGCCGAAGAAGCGGAACCGCGCCAATGCGAAGGCGGCCAGCGTGCCGAGCACCAAGGCAACCAGCGTCGCCAGCAGCCCCGCCTTGACGCTGGTCCAGATCGCGTCGCGGGCGCCGGTG
>Ga0207428_10000977_pt1 | contig 31600 bp, 26 predicted proteins | sample RhiMethybrSRZTD1_FD_187600 | JGI IMG/M metagenome (GOLD analysis project Ga0207428, IMG submission 187600) | Populus rhizosphere microbial communities from Tennessee, USA - Rhizosphere MetaG P. TD hybrid SRZTD1 (SPAdes) (version 3) | ecosystem: Host-associated > Plants > Roots > Rhizosphere >...
TGGACGGCCGTTACCACGCCGACGAGAAAGTCGAGACGCACGCGGTCGCCAGCTTGCAGCCTTTTCTCGATCGCTTCGCCGCCGACACGTGACACCCGCGGCGGACCGTCGGGTTCGTCGGCAAAGATGTAGTGCACGTCATACGACAGCTGCCCGTGCACGCTGATCGGCTGAAGACGGACGAGCACCGCGTCACGAGAACCCTTGAGCATGGGCGTTACGGTTTCTTCTCGACGGTGACGCGGCTGACTTCGATTCGAGTGACCGGTGTCTCTCCGTTGAGCGGCGCCGTCTCGATCTTCTGCAGCACCTCCAGCCCCTCGACGACCCGGCCGAACACCGTGTACTTGCCATCCAGTGACGGCGTGCGGGCCAGGACAATGAAGAACGAGCTCGAGGCGCTCGCCGGATCGTCCAGGCGGGCCATCGACAGGATGCCTCGCTCGTGCAGCGTGTCGTTGAACTCCGGCTGCAGCATGCGGACGAAGCTGGTTTGCCGCTCGTCGAGCGGCTCACGCCGGGTCGGCATGTGGCCGCCCTGCACGACGAAGCCGGGGACGATGCGATGAAATGCCGTGCCATCGTAGACGCCCGATGTCGCCAGGCGCAGGAACTGCCGTACGTGGTTCGGGGCGCGATCGGGAAACAATTCCAACGTGATATTCCCCATCGCCGACACAATCACGGCACGATAGCCGGCCAACTCCTCCACCGTGGCCGTCGAGAACGGCTCGGGCACCGGCGCCGGCTTCTCGCGAATGGTGACCGTCTTGATCTCCACACGCGCCGTCGGCACCGAGTTGACCGCAGCTTCGGTTGAGATCTTCTGGGCGACGTTGATGCCCTCGACCACCCGCGCGAACACGGTGTATTGCCCGTCGAGCGCCGGCTGGTCGGTGACAGAAATGAAAAACTGAGACCCGGCGCTATCCGGCTTTCCGGGCACGAGCACGGCGGACACCGCGCCCCGTGTGTGCTTCTCTGGATTGGGCTCGAACCGGAGCACACCAAGGCCGCCCGACCCGTACTTGGCCGACTGAGTGGGATCCTTCGACAGCGGATCGCCACCCTGAATAATCCCCATCGTGATCACCCGGTGGAACGTCGTGCCGTTGTAAGCGCCCTCACGGGCCCGGGTGATGAAATGGGCGACGTGAGTGGGCGCGGCGTCAGCGAGCAGGTCCATCACAATGGTCCCGTGCGTGGTCTCCAGGACCGCCTGCTTGTTGCGCAGCTCCGAGGGCGACAACGTCGACGTGAAGAAGGGATCCTTCGGTGGCGGCGCCGGCCGCGTCGCGCGGGGCGCCTGCGGACTCGCGAGCAGAACCAGCAGCAGCCACGGCAGCATGGCTGAGATTATCTGCTATATTCGAGGTTTGAGCGTCGTTGTTACAACGGCCCCACGTGACGGGATTCAGTACGAGGAGTTCTATGGCTTCGTACAGTCTCCGTTCACGCTCGCTCCCGACCCTCGGTTCCTTTACCTCAGCCCCTCGCACGAAGAAGCGCTCCAGCTCCTGCTCCAGGCGATCAATCGCAAGGAAGGCATCATCATCCTCACCGGCGATATCGGAACCGGTAAGACGACGCTCTGCCGGACCGTGCTGGAGCGCCTGGATATGTCGACGTTCACCTCGCTCGTGCTCAACCCGTTTCTCTCAGTCGAAGAGTTGCTGCGCGAGGTATTGCTCGACTTCGGCGTCGTCTCACGTGAAGCGGTGCGAAGAGGGCGCGTGGCGGCGGCGAGCAAGCACGAGCTCGTCACCACGCTGCACGAGTTCCTCCTGTCGCTGACGCCGATCGGCGGCAAGGGCGTGCTCATCATCGACGAGGCGCAGCATCTGTCGTCCGACGTGCTCGAAGAGCTGCGCGTGCTGTCGAACCTCGAAACGAATCAGTCGAAGCTGCTGCAGATCGTGCTCGTGGGGCAGCTCAATCTGTTGACCTCACTGGGATCGGCGGTGAACCGGCGCTTCGACCAGCGGGTCTCGCTGCGGGCCGTGCTGTCGCCGCTCACGCGCAGCGACGTCGAGGGCTACATCGCTCATCGCCTGGCGATTTCGCACGGCTCCTCGTCGGTGAGCTTCGATGGGCCAGCGCTCAATCAGCTTCACTCGGCCAGCGCCGGCGTGCCGCGGGTGATCAATCTCCTGTGCGATCGTGCGCTGATGCTTGGCGCCAGGTTCGGCCTTCGCATCATCACGGCCGACATCATCACTGAAGCGATTCAACTGCTCGGGATCCGCCTGTCGTCGCCGTCACCGCGTGCGTGGCTGGCACGATGGGTGCGGTCGCACCGGTGGCTGGCGCTCGGGGCGGCGGTCCTGGTCCTGCTGGCGCTGATGACGCTGTGGCGTCCGCTGCAAGACCTGACGACGACCGAGCTGCCGGAGATCGCGAAGCCACCGGCACACCCGTTCGCGCCGCCGGCGCTGCCGGGAGTGATGTGGGTCGAGCCCGGACTCTAGCGACCGTCAACCCCGCTTCGTCTTCAGATGCGCCCGCAGCGCTTTCGCGCCGATGCGGCCTCGCCGCTTCTGTTCGAGCTGTGCGCGTTCATCCTGCTGGCGCGCCAGATGCGACAGCTCGTCCTGCAGCGTGAGATAGCTGGCGTGCCGAGCCGCTGACAGGCGTCCCTCGTCGACGGCCGCCTTGACGGCGCACCGTGGCTCGTCGCGATGTCGGCAGTCGGTGAAATGACACGTCAAGGCCAGCGCCTCGATGTCGTCGAAGGTCTCGCTCACCGCATCGGTGGCGTCCCACAACTGCAGCTCCCGCATTCCCGGCGTGTCGATCACGAGCCCGCCCCCCGGCAGGCGGACGAGTTCACGATGGCTGGTCGTGTGCCGGCCTTTCGAATCGGACTCGCGGACGTCGCGCGTCCGCTGCACGTCACTGCCGACGAGACGATTGATGATCGTGCTCTTGCCAACGCCGGACGACCCGAGCAACGCGCCCGTGCGCGCGGCGGTGAGGTATTGCGCCACCTGCTCGAGTCCTTGGTTGTGCTTCGGGCTGAGCACATGAACCGGCACGTCGCCCGCGACGGCATTCACCTCGCCCACGCGCGCGGGAACGTCGTTGTACAGGTCCGGTTTGGTGAGGAGCACCACGGGTGCGGCACCGCTCTCGCGCGCCATCAGCAGGTAGCGCTCGAGCCGGCGCACACTGAAGTCGTGGTCGAGTGCCATCACGATGAAGACGACGTCGGCGTTGGCCGCCACGACCTGCTCATCGGTCACCTGGCCCGCCATCCGCCGCGAGAATCGGCTCCGCCGCGGCAGCACCGCGACGATCGCTCCGCGATCCTCGTCCGGCCGCTTGCGCACGACGACCCAATCGCCGACGGCCGGCAGTTCGCCTCGGCTCGAGGCGTGATGCTTGACGCGACCGGCCACCACCGCCTCGATCTCGCCGGCCTCGGTGGCAACTCTGTAGATGTAGTTGAACTCGATGATCACTCTGCCAGGAGTGAGATCGGGCTTGTCGGTCCATGGCGCGTAGGCGTGCGCGACAGAATCGTCCCATCCGAGAGCGTCCAACCACGACATCGACAACAGTGTCTCATGCACGCCGGGCCTGAAAGGCCCGGCCTACACTGCCTATGAGCGGTTACGGGACAGTGTAGGCCGGGCCTTACAGGCCCGGCGCATGTGATGCAGTCGTTTCATTCGTGACGGAGCGCAGCCATCGGATTGATTCGCGACGCGTTGTGCGCCGGAACAAACCCCGCGAGCAGCGTCGCACCCAGGAGCGTCAGCATGGCCAACGCCAGCGAGAGCGGGTCGTAGTGCTTCATCTGGAAGAGAAATGATTCCAGGAACTTCGAGGCGGCAAGCGCCACCGGTACGCTGATCGCGAGCCCGATCGCGGCGAGCGTGAGCACATCGCGCAGCACCATCCACACGACGGTCGTGCGCCGGGCGCCGAGCGCCATCCGGACGCCGATCTCACTGGTGCGCCGCGCGATGCCGTATGACATCGTGCCGTAGAGGCCGACGCAGGCAATCGTCAAGGCGAGCAGCGCGAAGGCGGTGCACAGCCGCGCGAACGTGACTTCCTGGTTGATCTCCGCGTCGATGAGCGCGCGTTGCGTCTTCATCCTCGTCACCGGCACGCGGGGATCGGCGCGGTTGACGATGTCTTGCACGGCGCCAATCGGCGCGAGAGGATCGCCAGCCATCCTCAGCTGATAGGTCACGTCGGAGACCGGTCCCCAGACCGCCTGCGAGTACGAGAGAAAAATGGTCGGCGGCGGGGTGGCGGGCGTCGACCCGGTCCAGTTCGCCTTCAGTTCACCGTACAGCGTGTTCGCGGCCACGCCGACGATTTCGATGCTGCAGCCCGCGCAAAAGCGTTCCATCGTCGCGCGACGACCGATTGGATCCTCGTCTCCGAAAAAGACCCTGACGAATTCCTGGTTGACGACCGCGACGTACGGCGCGCCGGCGCGATCGCGCTCGTCGATCGCGCGGCCACGCAGCAACGGAACCTCCAGAGTCGTGAAGAAGTCCGAACCAATCATCAACACGTGAGCGCCCTTCGATAGACCTCCCTGCACCGTGATGTCTGTGCCGGACATGCCGGCGCCGAGGAGCGCCGAACCCGAGAGCGTTACGTGACGTACGCCGGGAATGGTCGAGAACTCGGCGCGGAGTCGATCGTAGAACTCCATGATCTCGGGATCGCGATGTCCGGCCTGGCGCGCGTTGAGCTCAAACGTCAACAACTGCTGGCTGTTGAATCCGAGCTGAATCGACTGCAGGTTCGACAGCGTCCGCAGGAACAAGCCGGCGGCTACGAGAATGAGCAGCGTGAACGCGATTTGTGAGACGACCAGCGCCTGCCCCAGGCTCAGACGGCGAGTGCGGTGGGCGCGCGATCCACCGGCCCTGACCACCTTGAGCGCCGGCGTGAGGTCCACGCGGGTCGACTGCACGGCCGGCGCCAGTCCGAACACGATGCCAGCGAGGACCGACAACCCGGCCACGACGCCGAGCACGCGCCAGTTCACGCCGACCTCCAGCGGGAACGGCCGGTCGCCGCGGCCGTTCAACAGCAGCAGCATCAGAAACTGAATTCCCCAGATGGCAAACGCGACGCCCAGCGCGCCGCCGATCCCGGAGAGCAGCAGACTCTCGGTGAGGAGCTGCCGAATCACGCGCCCGCGACCCGCCCCCATGCTGAGGCGCACCGCCATTTCGCGCGTCCGCGCCGAGGCCCGCGCGAGCAGGAGATTCGCGATGTTCGCGCAGGCGATCGCGAGGATCAAACCGACCAGCGCCAGCAGCAGATACAACGGTTTCGCGTACATCCGCCGCAGGCTGTCCAGGCCACCCGCACTTTCCTTGACGACCAGCGTCGGCAGCTCCTCCCTCGGACGCTTGGGATCCGTCGATGCCCTCCATGTGAGGAAGGCCGGACCGAGTGCGGCCTGCGCCTGTGCCGCGGTCACGCCTGGACGCAGCCTCGCCATCGGCACGACCCAGTCGTAACCTGGATTGGCGTATAACTCGGCCAAGCGCGCGTTCTTATCCTCCGCCAGCAGCAGCATATTGGCGCGCATGGGCACATACACTGCCGGCAGCGCGTTCGGATCCGCACCGAAGAACTCAGGAGGCGTGACGCCGACGACGGTGAAGGGGATGTTGTCGAGGAGAATCGATTGTCCTGGTGCGGTCGCCGGACCGCCGAAGCGCGCCTCGCTCAGCGCGTAGCTAATGACCGCCACCGCCGCGGCCCCGGCGCGATCGTCGTCTGGAGCGATCAGCCGTCCCGATGCTGGCAGCACGCCGAGACCGCTGAAGTAATTCCCCGAGACGTACTCGCCATTGACGATCGCGGCCTGGTTGTTGACGGCAAGGTGGAGGTCGCCTGCGCCCTGGTATCCAAAGACCGTCGTGAACACAGGCGTATCGCGCTGGAGGAACTCGAAGGCCGGATACGAGAAGATCCCGCCGACCCATCCGCTGTCGGGATCCACGTAGTTGACGTTGTGCCGGTTCGAGCCGTGCATCTCCCGCTTCGGGGTGTGCCACGCCAGCGTCACGAGCGATTGAGGATGCGACACCGGCAGGGAACGCATCAGCATCGCGTCCATGAAGCTGAAGATCGCGGTGTTCGCACCGATCCCGAGCGCGAGCGACAGGATCGCGAGCGCGCTGAACGCTTTGTTCGTCACGAGTACGCGCAGGCCGTAACGCACGTCCTGCCCGAGCTGTTCCAGCAGGGTCCAGCCCCAGGCCGCGCGCGTGTCCTCGCGAACGATCGCGAGATTGCCCAGGTCGAGGCGAGCCGCGCGACGTGCGTCCTCGATCGGCACACCGTCGGCCGTACGGTCCTCCATTTCCTCGTCGAGGTGGAACTGCAGTTCTTCCTGGAGCTCCGCTTCCTTCCGATTGCGCCTCACCAGCCAGATCAACTTGCGCAGGAACGACATGACATCTACTCCGCGGGATTGAGAACCAATCCCATGGCGCGCGCGAACGTCTGCCACCGCGACTGTTCGCTTTCGAGCTCGCGACGCCCCAAGGCCGTCAGGCGATAGTAGCGAGCCCGCTTTCCTTTGTCCGAGAGCGCCCACTCGGCGGCGACCCACCCTTTGGCTTCCAGCCGGTGAAGCGCCGGGTACAGCGATCCGGTTTCCACGTGCAGGAGGTCTTGAGATGTTTGCCGGATGTGCTTGGCGATCGCGTGGCCGTGGCGCGGACCGGCCGACAACGTCCGCAGCAGCAGCAAATCGAGCGTGCCCTGCAAGAGATCGACGCGCGACTGGCCCTTTCGGCTCATAGCGTAGGCATCCTACACAACCATGCGTAGTGTGTCTACACAATATTGGGGAGCGTAGGCACTGCTCGACGCCACGCCGGCGTCAGCTCGTTCTGCCCGCTATTGGCCCTTCACCCACGACGCGACGATGTCGGCGACGTCGTCGAGGACGCGTTTACCCTGCGGACCCCGCACCGTCAGCGAATGATCCCCGCGGTCAACGACGTGCAGCGTGACGCGCGCAACCATCGTTGTGATGACTGGCCGCAGCTCGTCTGGTGTGCCGAATGTGTCTCGCTCGCCCTGCACGATCAATAGCGGCGCCACGATCGACGGCAGGTGCGCGGTGCGTGGCTGGTCAGGTCTTCCTGGCGGGTGGAGTGGATAGCCGAACACGACGATCCCCTTCAGGGACTCGAGCCGCTGCGCGCCGAGGTGTGTGGCCATCCGACCACCCATCGACTTCCCACCGATGAACAAGGGCAAGCCGGGCGCCGATTCTCGTGCCGCGGCGATGACGTCGCGAAACGCCGACTCGAGTACGGGTGCGCGATCGGGAGCCTTACGGCGTTCGCGCATGTAGGGAAAATCAAAGGTGACGACCGCGATGCCCCTGGCCGCGAGTGCCTGCGCCACGCCGACCATGAAGGGATGCTTCTGCCCCGCCCCAGCGCCATGCGCCAGTACCACCATCGCGTGTGCCGGCTGCGCGGCCGGATACGCGGTCGCCCCGAGTTCGGTCAGCGTCATCCCACAGCCTTACTGTTGCAGCTCGCGCAGAAACCGACGGATTCGGTCGGCGTTGCGCCCCGCATCGCTGACGCCGCTGCGCGACACCGATCGCACGTCGACCCGCGTGCCCGAGCCCCATGCCGTCAACCGCACCGCCACGTCATCGACGAACCCGAACCAGCGGGTCGTGTCCGTGGCTTCAATCCGTCCCGACGACTTGTCCGCCGTGACGATCTCCCATCGTTGTGATTGCGCCACCGCGAGCGCGCGATCGAAGGTCTGGTCGGGCGGCGTTTTCACGGTGATCGGCGCGAGGTCGGCGTAGCCCTCGCGTTGGAGGGCGGCGAGCTGCGGAGGCCGATCGAGCTTGTTCGGCGCGTCGGCGCGGTGCGCCACGACCGCCGAGAACGTCGGCGGATTCTCGAGGTCGGTGGTGATGTCGTGAATGGCCGGGGCGTTGACGACGCGCCGGTACTCGCCGAATCCAATCGCGAAACCGCTCAGACCAGCGATCAGGGCCATCGCCGCGATCGCCAGTCGCAGCCACGCACGGCTGCGGTACGCCAGCATGGCGACGACCACTGCCCCGAGCGCGACCGCGCCTCCCGCGTGCCCCGCCCACTGCACGATCGCCAACGCCGTGTCGAGCGAGAGGCCAGCCCGATGCAATGGCCCAGCGAGGCCGAGCACAGCCAGCGCGAGGGCGGCGGCCCCGAGCACGATCGACGGAATCAGCATCGCCGACGGGAATTGTACCTGGACGGCTCACCGCCGAGCACTTTGCCTCGCGCGCGCAGCGCGCGCCCGCACGTCCCGGGCATCGCGAGGGCCTGCACCTCGCGAGCGTTCGCGAGCGCCCGCACCTGCGATCGCGCCGTAGCCGCAGGCGAAGGCGGAGAGCTCTTACTCCGCGTACGGCTGACGCAAGTGGACCGGCTTCGACCTCGCGCGGATGCGCAGGTTGATCATCTCGACGAAGACCGAGAACCCCATCGCGAAGTAGATGTATCCCTTCGGAATGTGCTGATCGAGCCCCTCGGCGATGAGCGACACGCCGATGAGCAACAGGAAGCTCAGCGCCAGCATCTTCACCGTGGGGTGCCGGTCGACGAAGTCACTGATCGCCCCCGCCGACACGAGCATCACCCCCACCGCCAATATGACGGCGATCACCATCACAGCGAGGTCTTCCGCCATCCCGACCGCCGTGATGACGGAATCCAGCGAGAAGATGATGTCGAGCAGCAGAATCTGCACGATGACCCCGGCAAAGGACGCGGCGACGCGCGTGGTGCCCTCGCCTTCGTCGCCTTCCAGCTTCTCGTGAATTTCGCGCGTGCTCTTGGCGATGAGGAACAGTCCGCCGATCAGCAGAATCAGATCGCGGCCCGAGATCTCCTGACTCAACACCGTGAAGAGCGGCGCCGTCAGACGGATCACCCAGGTGATCGACCACAGCAAGGCGATCCGGATGAACATCGCGAGCGACAAGCCGATGCGTCGCGCGCGCCCGCGCTCCTGCTGGCGCAGCTTCCCCGCCAGAATCGAGATGAAGACGATGTTGTCGATGCCGAGGACGATCTCGAGAATCGTCAGCGTCGCGAGCGCGATCCATCCCTCGGCGCTGGCAGTCCAGTGGAAGGAATTACCGAGCCAATCGAACATGGCCAGCCTTCAGGCGCGCGGCGTGAGCGCCGCAACCTCGGCGACGCTCGCGAGGGGACCCCACGTGTCGGGGTCCTGCCAGATCAATGTCGACAGATACAGCGCCACGTCTTCGGTGGGATACGTCTTGCCGAGCGCGCTGGCGGCTTCGGCGAGTCGCTCCGGGGACGGCGGCTGCAGATTGTCCTCGGCGATCAGGCCGTTCTCGTGGGGAATGCCCAACGCGTCGAGGAAGCTCGCCATCATCGGGCGTTTGTGTGTGAGGTGAAATGCGACCAGCAGTCGCGCGGCCACGATCTCCGACATCCCCGCCAGCGACGTCAAATGGCGTGCCTTCTTGTCGCGCGGCATCGCCTGGACGCTCTTCAGCCGGAACTTGATGCGCTGTGCGATCACGGCGATGGCTTCCGCCTGTTCGGCGGCGGCGTTCTCGTCCTGCCAGAACGCGTCAGCCGCTTCCAGCTTTCGTTCGGGAGAGAGTCGTTTCCACAACTGCGACGGTCTCGGAATATCGGGTACGTCGGCCATGTCTAATGGACTGTATCAACTGGAAGCGTACCGCACCCAACGAGCCTCGACCGCGAGCTGCCGGCCGCGACCGCGGAGCGGCCGGTCCCGATTTGGGAACTACGCTCCACTGGATACGGTAAGTCGATACGTTAACATAGCGCGCATGCCCAAACTGTCGGTCGAAGGCTTCCCCACTGTTGATGTCGAGTCCGGCAAGCGACTGGTGCTCGCAATCGAGCAGGACGCCGGTGTCGACGTCCTGCACGCATGCGGCGGCAACGCGCGCTGCACCACGTGCCGCGTCGAGTTCATCAGTGGCGAACCGCCGCGTATGACGATGGCCGAGAAGACGCGGCTGGAAGAGAAGGGGCTGACGGGTGTGCGGCTGTCGTGTCAAATCGCGATCGACCACGACATGGCCGTTCGCGCGATCAGCCGGCTTGCCGGCAGCGGCCGGCCGGATCCGGGCAAGACGCCCGAGTCGACGATCCAGCCGCCGCCGCAGTGGGTGTGACGGAAGTTATTCGATGGAGATCTTCCGCAACAGCTGGAAGTCCGACAGCATCTTGCCGGCGCCGAGCACGACTGCCGAGAGCGGATCCTCGGCCACCTGCACGGGAAGGCCGGTCTCGTAGCGTAGCCGCTCGTCGAGGTTCTGCAACAGCGCGCCGCCGCCGCTGAGGACGATGCCGCGATCGCAGACGTCGGCCGAGAGCTCTGGCGGAATGCGCTCGAGCGCGTCGCGCACGGCCTGCACCATCATCCGGACCGGCTCGGCGAGCGCTTCGCGGATCTCGTTGTCGTTCAGCACGACGGTGCACGGCTTGCCCTCGAGCACGTGCCGGCCTTTGACTTCCATCTCCTTGCGCTTGACGAGCGGCGACGCCGACCCGAGCTCGATCTTGATGCGCTCGGCAGTCCGCTCACCGATCAGCAGATCGTGCTCGCGCTTCACGTACTGCGCGATGGCATCGTCCATGGCGTTGCCGGCCACGCGGACCGACTTGCTGTAGACGATCCCGGCGAGCGAGATCACCGCGATGTCGGTGGTGCCGCCGCCGATGTCCACGATCATGTTGCCGGCCGCTTCGGTGATCGGCAGCCCCGCACCGATTGCCGCGGCCATCGCTTCCTCGATCAGGTGCACTTCACTCGCCTTGGCGCGGTAGGCGCTGTCCTTCACCGCGCGTCGCTCGACCTGCGTGATCTCCGACGGCACGCCGATCACGACGCGCGGCCGGACGAAGCTCTTGCGGCGGTGCGCCTTCTTGATGAAGTAGCCGAGCATTTTCTCGGCCGCCTCGAAGTCGGCGATGACACCGTCACGCATCGGCCGGATCGCGGTGATGCTGCCGGGAGTGCGCCCCAGCATCTCCTTGGCGTCGTTGCCGACCGCCTCGATCTGGTCGTTGACGTTGTTGACCGCCACGATGGATGGCTCGTTGAGGACGATGCCCGACCCGCGCGCGAACACGCAGGTGTTGGCCGTACCCAAGTCAATCGCCAGGTCTTGTGAGAAGAGCGACAGCGCCCCGAGCAGCATCGAGAACCCCTTGTCCTTCGGACGTAGAGCGCACGTTTCAACGTGCGCGGTACTCCGTGTTAACAGTTAACGACGTTCCGGTTACCCGCAGTGACGCATCGGATTCTCGGACGCGCTCGATCCACCTGATCGTTAGCGACTGCACAAGGGGCAAGCTCTGTGCCCGGAGCGGCGCACATTGGCCGCCGCACTATGACGCCAAAGTGCACGCCGTTTCGGCAGGCCTGCCGGATGCAGGTTCGCCGACCTGACACACGCGATTCCAAAAGCGTTATCCGGTGGCGTTTTGGCTATAGTCCGCGCTGTACGTTTCCCGACTCGGGAGATGCTGTGATGACTAGAGGCACTGCGGCTGGTCGGTTCGTTCGTCCTTCTGTGCACCGCACCCGATGTCAGGACGCTCTCGTACGAAGCGACTATCGACGACCCAGGCGCCGACACCAACCCTTACCGTTCGCTGGACGTCGGTGCCGACGGAATGCCCTTTCCCCGTGCTGCTGATCCGCGGTCTCAACAACGGCGCATGGATCGCGGCCGCCCTGCCCGAGAACGTCGCACCGTAATGCTCGTGGCACTGCCAGTTATACTGGCAAGATGTCCCCGCACCGTAAGGCCACGCCTGTTGCGAACGCCCTGCGTCGCAACGTCGCCATCATTGCCCATGTCGACCACGGCAAGACGACGCTCGTCGATGCACTGCTGCGGCAGAGCGGGGCCTTCCGCGCCAATCAACAGGTGGCCGAGCGGGTGATGGACAACACCGACCTCGAGCGCGAGCGCGGCATCACCATTCTGGCGAAGAACACCGCCGTCCACTATGACGACCTCCTCATCAATATCGTCGACACACCGGGACACGCCGACTTCGGCGGCGAGGTGGAGCGCACGCTCTCGATGGTCGACGGCGTCATGCTGCTGGTCGACGCGTCCGAAGGGCCGCTGCCGCAGACTCGATTCGTGCTACGGAAGGCACTCGAGCGCGGTCTGCCTCCGATTGTCGTGCTGAACAAGATCGATCGACAGGACGCGCGGCCCAAGGAAGTGCTGAACGAGGTCTACGACCTGTTCATCGATCTCGACGCCAACGAAGACCAGATCGAGTTCCCCGTCCTCTACGCCAACGCTCGCGCCGGCACGGCCACTCCCAGCCTGGACACGCCTGGCGAGAGCCTCCGGCCGCTGTTCGAGGCGATTGTCGAGCACGTGCCTCCGCCCCGCGGCGATCGCGAGTCGGCGCTCCAGATGCTGGTGGCCAATCTCGACTCGAGCGATTATCTGGGGCGCATCGCCATCGGGCGGATTTTCAACGGCACCGTGAAGCTGAACGACGCCGTGTGCGTGCTGAAGCTGGACGGCAGAGAGCAACAGACCCGCGTGACGAAGCTGTTCGCCTTCGATGGCCTGAAGCGCGTTGAGATCGAGCAGGCGGCGGCCGGCGACATCGTCTGTCTCGCCGGCATCGAAGACATCACCATCGGAGAGACGATCGCCGACACGGAGAGCCGGCTCCGCATCCCGCCAATCGCCATCGACGAGCCGACGGTATCGATGATCTTCGGCGTGAACACATCGCCGATGGCCGGGCGTGACGGCCAATACGTGACCTCACGCAACCTTCGCGACCGCCTCGCCCGCGAGCTGCTGGGCAACGTCTCGGTCCGCGTCGAAGACACCGAATCCCCCGAACAGCTCAACGTCATCGGGCGCGGCGAACTCCAGCTCTCGATCCTGATCGAGATGATGCGGCGTGAAGGCTACGAGGTGCAGGTGTCGCGCCCCGATATCGTCACCAAGGAGCTCGGCGGCGTTCGCAACGAGCCGGTCGAGGACCTGGTGATCGATGTGCCCGAGGAATTCCAGGGCGTCGTCATCGCGCAGGTCGGCACCCGCCGCGGCGTGATGACCAAGATGGTCAACCATGGCAGCGGGCGCGTGCGGCTGGAATTCCGAATCCCCGCGCGCGGGTTGATCGGCTTCCGGTCGCAATTCCTCACCGACACCAGGGGCACCGGCATCATGAACCACCTGTTCGCCGGGTGGGAGCCGTGGCACGGAGGCATCCCCGCACGCGCGACCGGCGCGCTCGTCGCCGACCGCACCGGCGTCACGACGGCGTACGCGATCTACAACCTGCAGGAACGGGGCGAGATCTTCGTGGAGCCGGGGACGTCCGTCTACGAGGGGATGATCATCGGCGAGAACTCGCGGCCGAACGACATGGACGTCAACGTCACGAAGGAGAAGAAACAGACCAACATGCGGGCGTCGACGGCCGACGAAGCGATCCGTCTGATCCCGCCGCGTATTCTCAGCCTCGAACAGGCGATCGAGTTCATCAACGACGACGAGCTGGTCGAGGTCACGCCAAAGGCGATCCGGCTGCGGAAACGGATTCTCGCCGCCAACATGAGGCCGAAGAAAGCCGACGACTAGGTACCCGGGGTGACGCGCATCGTGCAGGCGCGGTGGATCGACGGCCTTCTCGATCGGGCCGGATCCGTGCATGATTGGACTCCGCAAGAAGGAGCAGGAGCATGGCCGTGGTCCACGCCGAGCGTATGTGCCCGCAGATCGACGGCGATTTCGTCGTCTTTCTCATCGGGATACGAATCAACAAGCCGTGGAAGATCCACAAGTGGCTGCCGGTCTTTCGTGCCATGCCGCGCATGTTGAAAGAGCTCGAGTCGCAGCCCGACAGCGGTTTCCTCGGCGCCGAATCGTACGGGTTCATGCTGGTGCAGTACTGGCGGTCGTTCGAGCAGTTGGAACGGTACTCGCGACGACCCGACGCGCAGCATTGGCCGGCCTGGGTCGCCTTCAACAAGCGGATGGGTCGGAGCCGAGGCGACGTCGGCATCTGGCACGAGACCTATCGCATCTCCGCGGGGCAGTACGAAGCGATCTACAGCGGCATGCCGGCGCGGGGCCTCGGGAGGGTCGGGAGGCTCGTGCCCGCACGCGAGCGGTTCGAGTCGGCGCGCGGGAGGCTCGGTGCGGGCGGCCCGGCCGCGAGCAGTGGCCAGCCTGCCGGGTCTGCCTGAGGGCGGCCATGCACGTCGCGCTCGGTCTGAAAGCACACTCGGGGTGGGCGGCGCTCGTCGCTATCGGTCAGCACGACGGCACACTCTCGCTCGTCGACCGGCGGCGTCTCGAGCTCGTGGATCGAGACGAGGCGAGCTGGGCGAAGCAGCCGTATCACGCGGCCGAGGGTCTGCCGGCGCGCGACGCCAGACAGATCGTCGAGCGGGGGCTGACTGCGGCCCGGCGCCATGCGACCCGCGAGGTGCGCGACGCCGTGACGCGTCTCGAACGCGAGGGGCACACCATCGACGGGTGTGCCGTGCTCATGGGTCAGCCGATGCCCGAGTGGAGCGTCGACGACATCCTCGCCGTCCATTTCCGCATGCACAAGGCCGAGGGCGTCCTGTTCCGTGATGCGCTGGCACGCGCCGCGAAGGCATGCGGCCAGCGCCTGGTCGAGATTCCGGAGAAGACACTGCAGGATCACGCGCGCCGAGCGTTGGGAGCGCCACCGGTCGCCTTCGCGAAACACATCGCGACCTTGGGCAAGACGGCGGGCCCGCCGTGGGGCAAGGATCAGAAGGAGGCCGCGCTCGCTGCCATGATCGCGCTGGGTCGGCTATGATCGAGGGGTATGCCGCTCTTCGAATACGCCTGTAAGGAATGCGACCACGAATTCGAGACGCTCGTGCGAGGCAACGTCGAGCCCGAATGTCCCTCGTGCCACAGCAAGGACCTCCAGCGCCGCCTCTCGGTGTTCGCCGCCCATACCGCGGGTGGTTCGAGCACGGACACACCGATCGGAGCGTGCGGAGCCTGCGGCGATCCGCGCGGACCAGGCAGCTGTTCGATCAACTGACTCGTAACAGCGGAAACGCGGGAGCTCACGAACTCACGAACTCCGGAACTCGGGAACTGCGGAACTCCGGAACTCTCACTCCGTACACGTTCCGGCCATCGTCAACGCCGTCAGCGTCAGACGGAGATCTCCGGCCTCGTTGTAGATCAGCCCGCGCGCTTCCATCTTGTGCCCCTGGTGCGCCTCGGGGTCGAACGGCTTGGCGCTCAACAACAGGAAGGTCTTCGTGCCGAGCGGACGCTTCGATGCGCTGACCACTGCCTGCGCCGACGGCGTGTCGGCGCTCGTCGTCAAGGGCTCGGCGGTTCGCGTCAGCAGCCAGTTGTCGTCGGCACCTCGGGTGAGACAGCCGACGGTCTGGACCAGCGCGAAGTTCTGCACGGCTGACTGTTCGCCCTTCTTGAGGATCTGCGACGCCGCGAGATCGGGGCTGTCGAGCTTCAGCTCGGTCGAGCCCGCCGGGTAGCCGTTCGTCTGAAGGATGTACGAGACGACATCCAGCTTGGCCTGGTCGTCGACGACCGTGCCGAAGTTGGGCGGCATCGTGTCGCGGATCTTCGCAAACAGGTTTTCAATCGTGTCGCCGCCCCACGTCGCCTGGAAGCGATCGCCCTTGAGCGCCGGAGCCGTGTTGCCCGACAGATCGGCGGCGTGGCAGCGCAGACAGGCGGTGTTGAACGTCGTCTTGCCGCGTTCCGCCTGAGCCGCGGTATAGACACCCTGCCAGATCCGCGGTGTGCTGTCCTGCGCCCGCAGTGCGGCGGCGCTCGCCAGACACGCGATCGCGGCGATCAGCGTTCGTCGAAACATCGGTCTCCTCGGGGAGGCTCACCCGAGAGTATAGAGCGTGATCGCCGTCAGCGCTGTCTCACCCAGTGGCCATAGATGAACGGCTGGATCGCCCCCGATGGCGTCACGTGCGGTTCGTCGGCGGTCTCGAGCAGCGTAAAATCGGGGCCGAGCTCCTGACATAGCGAGTCGCGCGAATATCTCATCACCGGCAGACCGGAGCAGGTCGATGGCGCGTCGAGGGCGAACGTCGCGATCACGATGCGTCCGCCTGGGCGGACAGCGCGTCGGATCTGGCCGACGTAGCGCGCGCGCTCGTCGGGCAGGGTGAGAAAGTGGAAGGCGCCCCGGTCGTGCCACACGCCGTAGGCGTTCTTCTGCAACGGCGCGGTGGTGGCATCGGCGCAGATCCAGCGGACCCGATCCGCGCGTGTCGGTCCCAACCGCTCGCGCGCCGCGCCGAGGGCGGCCGCCGAGATGTCGAGCACCGTGATGGAGGAGCAACCCCGATCGAGCAGGTCGTCGACGAGCGTCGATGACCCGCCGCCGACGTCGATGATGGGGAGCGACAGCTCGTCGGTCGTTTGCAGGATCAACCGCAGCGACGTCTCCAGGTGAGCCCGATGCCAGCTGCGGTTGCGGTCGGTGGCATACACATTGTCCCAATGGCGTTGCCGATCACTCAGCCCGCGCACCTCGCCCACGGTCCTTGCCCCCTTGGCCCCTGCCCCTACCCCCCCTGTCTTGATAAGCTGGATCTTATGATGCGCGTCCTCTCACCAACGGTCATTCTTGTGCCGCTTTTCACAGTTTCTTGCGGCAGCGCCACGCCACCGGCTGAGAAAGCCGAGAAACCCCCGGCGCCTCCGGCGTGGAGCGTCAAGGTGGACCCGGTTGACGTTCCGGCCGGCCCCCGCAGCGTCGAGCCGCAATTGACGGCCTCGACACGCGGTGTGCTTCTCAGCTGGGTCGAACAGACCGATCGCGGCGCGGCGCTCAAGTTTGCCGAACGCACGCAGGGCGCGTGGTCCGAACCCAAGACCGTGTCGTCCGGAAGCAACTGGTTCCTCAGCTACGCCGACATGCCAACGGTGCTTCGTCTGCGGGACGGAACGCTGGTCGCCAACTGGTATCTCGCGACCAACCCGTTGGCGGAGGGCTACGACATCCTGCTGGCGTACTCGAAGGACGAGGGCAAGACGTGGTCGAGACCGGTCAAGCCGCATCGCGACAAGACGAAGACGCAGCATGGATTCGTGTCGATGTTCGAATCACCGGCCGGCGGCATCGGCCTCGTCTGGCTCGACGCACGCGACCAGGAGAACAACACGACCGATCCTGAGGGTGGCGTGGTGTCGCTGTACGCCGCCAGCTTCGACGCGGCGTGGAAGCAGACGGGCGAGGCGCTGGTCAACGCTCGCGTCTGCGAATGCTGTACGACGGCGGCTGCGGTGACGGATGAGGGCGTCATCACCGCATTCAGGGACCGCAGCGACAAGGAGATTCGCAACATTGCGGTCGCTCGCCTCGAGGGCGGCAAGTGGACCGACGCCAGCGTGGTTCACGACGACAACTGGGAGATCGACTCGTGCCCGATCAACGGTCCGGCGCTGAGCGCGCGAGGACGTGATGTCGCGGCGGCGTGGTTCAGCGCCAAGGACGACAAAGGGCGGGCCTTCGCCGCGTTCTCCAAGGATGGCGGGCGCACGTGGGGCCAGCCGATAGCGCTCGAAGATCAAGTCTCCCGTGGCTACGTCGACATCGAGCTGCTCGAAGACGGATCGGCCGTCGCGACGTGGGTGGAGTTCGCGGACGGACGCAGTCAGTTCAGGATGCGCCGTGTGGAAGCGTCCGGTGCGCGGTCACCGGCGGTGACGATCGCCAACGGCGCCGCGGGCGTGACCGGATATCCGCGCGTGGCGCGGAGCGGCAGCGAGCTGGTGTTGGTGTGGAACGAAGGCAGCGGCGAAGCGGCGCAGCGCGTGAAGGCGGCGATCGCCCGGCTGCCGTAAAGAAAGCGGGCCGCCTCAGGGCGGCCCGTTTGTTGTACGAACAAGGGCCGCCCGAGGCGGCCCTACGTCTGTCAGGAAGCGTGTCTAGTCGACGATTTCACCCGGACGCTTGCCCCAGCCGAAGCCGTCCTTCGGGCGGTGCAGCGTGACCATGCGAACACGATGGTCCTTCGGGTTACGCCCCGGCGAACCGGAGATGATGACGTGATCGCCCGCTTTCAGCGTTTCTCTGGTAACGCCCTGGCCTCCGAGCTGACCGGCGCCACCCCACTCGACGGCGTATCGCACCATCGAGCCGTCCTTCTCCTTCACCATCACATGGACGAAGGAATGCGGATTTCTGAACAGGAACTGCACCAGTTCCCCTTCGATGGTCACCGTCTGGTCTTCGAGGTAGGTGGCCGCGAAGGAATGATGGGCGTACGCTGTCGCGCCGATGAGACTCGCGGCCGCAACAAGTCCGATAACCAGGTAACGCTTCATATCGTGGTTCCTCCCTGACAGAACCGATTTCTGAAAGAGAATCGTAGCCGACTCGTCGGGAAAAAGGTCCTGAAGACTCTCTGAATTCTTCGTCAGGAACGTCCAACCCGAGATATCAGACCCGGCTGGAGGATACACCCGAACCGAGTATTTCGATATTTGTGGAAATACGGATATACTGGGGCCATGTCCGCGACCTCCGATCGCGAAACCGCCCAACTGGCCGACATGCTGGCTGCCATGGGCGCGGAGGCTCGACTCCGCATCGTCCGGCTGCTGCTGACCGCGCATCCCGCAGGCATGATCGCCGGAGAGATCGGTTCCGCGCTCAACATCACGCCGTCCACGCTCTCGCATCACCTCGACCGCTTGAAGCGCGAGCACGTCGTCAACGTCCGTCGCAAAGGCACGTTCCTCTGGTACACCGCGAACACCGACGCGCTCGAGCGCCTGCTCAGATTCCTGTTCGCGGAGTGCTGCACCCGAAGCCAGATCATCAACCCCGAACGGATCACGAGATCCGCCTGACATCATGGAAACCATCACTGACATCGTAAGAGAGAAATACGCCGCCGCCGCAAGACGAGCAGCCGGGGGCGGAATCGCCACGTGCGGCTGCAGCAGCGAGTCGTGCTGCGATCCGATCACCTCGAACCTCTACGACGAGGTCGAGACGAGCGCAGTGCCCGATGCGGCGATCCGCGCCTCACTCGGCTGCGGTAATCCCACGGCGCTCGCCACGCTCACCGCCGGAGAAACGGTCCTCGATCTCGGGAGCGGCGGCGGCATCGACGTCATCCTCAGCGCGCGTCGCGTCGGCCCCACCGGGCGTGCGTTCGGTCTCGACATGACCGACGAGATGCTCGCGCTCGCGCGAGAGAACGCCCGCGCCGCCGGCGTCACCAACGTCGACTTCCTCAAGGGACAGATCGAACACATTCCGCTGCCCGATCGGTCGATCGACGTCATCATCTCGAACTGCGTGATCAATCTCTCGTCCGATAAAGATGTCGCGCTGCGCGAGGCATTCCGCGTCCTCAAGCCCGGCGGACGCGTCGCCGTCTCCGATGTCGTGATGCGCGGCGAGATCCCGTCCGACGTCCGACGGTCGATGGAGCTCTGGGTCGGCTGCATCGCCGGCGCGCTCACCGAGGACGAGTACGTGTCGAAGCTGACGTCAGCCGGCTTCGTCGACGTCGCGATCGAGACCACGCGCGTCTACAACCTCGAGGACGCACGGATGCTGCTCGCCGAATCCGGATTGAACCCCGACCAGATCGCGCCGCTCGTCAACGGCCGCGTCACGAGCGCGTTCGTCCGCGCACGACGACCCGAAGCGTCGTCGTGTTGCGGACCAACGTGCTGTTCGTGATCTCGTGCACGGCGGGTCTATGGACCCGCCTCCACGACGTTCGCTAACTGGCAACGTTCGAGTTGATCGTCGTAGCGGCGGGTCTTTAGACCCGCCGTTCCCGTCGCGCCGCGCACACCAACCTCCCCAGAGGTCGTCTCGTCTAACCCGCCATGAAAACATGGCTGGAATCGCTGGGACACGACGTTCGCTACGGTGTGCGCGGCCTCCGCAAAAGTCCCGGGTTTGGGGCCGCCGCAGTCGTATTGCTCGCGCTTGGCATCGGCGCCAACACCGCGATCTTCAGCCTCGTCCGAGCGGTCGTGCTGCGGCCGCTTCCCTTTCCCGATCCCGATCGCCTCGTGCTGCTCTGGGACGATCTGACAGCACGCCGCGGCCCGGACCGCGTCAATCCCACGCCCGCCGACTTCGTCGCATGGAAGGAGCAAAGCCGCTCGTTCAGCGACATGGCGGCGTTCATCCCGGAAACGTACAACCTCACTGGCACTGGCGAACCGGAGAAGCTGTCGGGAGTGAGAACCACGGCGAACGTCTTCGCGCTGCTCGGGATGCAACCGGTGCTCGGCCGCACGCTCGACCCGGCGGACGAGCGACCTGACGCCGCTCCAGTCGTCGTCGTCAGCGAGCGACTGTGGCGCGCACGATTCGGAGCCGATCTGAATCTGATCGGCCGCACGATCGCCCTCAACGGGATGAACCACACCGTCGTCGGCGTCGTTCTCCCCGACTTTCAGTATCCGGACAGAGAGGCGGTCGTGTGGGTGCCAGCCCGCTTTACGCCTCGAGAGCTCGCGAACGATGGCAGCTACTACTTCTTTGTGCTCGCACGTTTGAAGCCAGAGACGCCACTGCCCCAGGCGCAGGCCGAAATGGAGACGATCGCGCGGCGACTGGAGGCGCAATCCCCGGCTGCAAGACAAGGCATCCGAATCTCCGTCGCGCAACTGCACGAGCACCTCACCCGTCAGTCGCGGCCGACCATGGCGCTGCTCCTGGGCGCAGTCGGCCTTGTTCTGCTGACCGCTTGCGCGAACCTGGCCAACCTCCTGCTGGCGCGGGCGGCGTCTCGACGAAAGGAAGTTGCGCTGCGAAAAGTACTCGGCGCCGGTCACGCGCGACTCGCCCGGCAGCTCATCACGGAAAGTGCCGTGCTCGCCGGTATCGGCGCCGTGCTCGGCGTCGCGCTGTCGGCCGCGACGTTTTCCTATCTGACCCGACTGCTCCCTGGCACGCTCCCGGCAACCAGCGCGCTGCGGATCGATGCCAGCGTGCTGCTGTTCACCTCGGGGATCGCCGCGTTGATCGTGCTGGTGATCGGATCCGCGCCGACGCTTGCGGCCGTGCGAACCGGATTGGACGCGGCGCTGCGGTCATCGAGCGGACGCGGCACCACCGCGGCGAGCCGCCGTCTTCGCAGTCTGCTCGTCGTCGCCGAGCTCACGATGACCGTCGTCCTGCTCGTCGGCGCCGGGTTGCTGCTGCGCAGCTACGCCAAGGTGCTCGCGGTCGATCCGGGGTTCAACCCTCGAAATGTTCTCCTGGCCGAAACCGTGCTGCCGGCATCGAGGTATAGCACGCTGGAGAGTCGGACCCGGTTCTACGATGGCGTGTTGGATCGGGTGACAGCGCTGCCCCGAGTCACGCGCGCGGCCTATGCCAACTATCCGCCGCTGACCTTCAAAGGGGGACGGGTCTTGTTGTCAATCGAGGGGCGGCCGGCGCCACCGCCGGAGGACTTCACTCGTTTCATCGTGAGCGATCGCGTGGTCGGTGAGAAGTACTTCGCCACCCTCGACGTGCCTGTGCTGAATGGACGCGAGTTCGAGGCACGCGATGCGGGCTCACCGCTGGCGGCGATCATCAACGCCACGCTGGCGCGGCTGCACTTCCCCGACCAGGATCCCATCGGACGACGTGTCAAGATCGGAAACGCGACGGGCCCCAATCCATGGCTGACGATCGTCGGCGTGGTCGGTGACATGCGGCAGATGGGCATCGATACCGCGGCGGAACCCGAGATCTACTTCTCCGCGAATCAGAACCTCATCAACGCACCATTCTTCTGGCCGCAACAGCTCGTGATCCGGACCACCGGCGATCCCCTCGCGCTTGCAGCGGCCGTCCGTCAGGCGGTGTGGGCCGTCGATCCCGATGAGCCGGTCTCGCAAATCCGATCGATGGACCAGGTGTTCGATCTCGAGCTCTTGAACCGAAACACGCAGCTGACGCTTGTCGGCGCCTTCGCGTTGCTCGCGTTGGTCATCGCCGCTGTCGGCCTGTATGCGTTGCTGTCGTATACCGTCACCCAGCAGATTCGAGAAATTGGCGTGAGGATGGCTCTCGGCGCGCGACGGGTCACCGTCGTCCTCGGTGTGGTTCGCGAGGCGGCGTGGCTGACCGTGTGTGGCGTCGCCGCCGGTCTCGCCGCCGCCTTCGCTGCCACGCGGCTGATTCAGAGATGGCTGTTCGACGTCGGCACGACCGACCCGCTGACGTTCGCCGGCACGGCGCTCCTGCTTGCGATCGTGGCGATGCTCGCGACGGCCGTGCCCGCGTTCCGCGGCGCGAGCGTCAATCCAAGCACGGTTCTGCGATCCGAGTAGATCGGCGAATCTATGAACGGCGGGTCTAAAGAGTCGAGACGAACGCGCACGGGCACACACTGGCCGTGAACGAAGTGAACTAGCTGCGGCCGGGACGTTGTGCCGCCGCCGCGAGATACGCCGTGATCTCGTCCTCGAGCAAATCGAGCGGCAGCGTACCGTTCCTCAGCACGGCATCGTGAAAGACACGGATGTCGAACTTCGGCCCGAGCGTCCGCTCCGCCTTGCGGCGCAGCTCCAGGATCTTCAATTGTCCCAGCTTGTAGGCGAGCGCCTGGCCCGGGCGCGCAATGTAGCGATCGACTTCGGCGATCGACTGCGCCGGCACGTGACGCGCGAAGTACTCGCGCGCGCGCTCGCGCGACCAGCCCATCGCGTGGATGCCGCTGTCCACGACGAGCCGAACCGCCCGGAACTGTTCGCTCGCCAGCTGACCGAAGCGGCTCGCTGGATCGCGATAGACGCCGAGCTCCGATCCGAGCGACTCCCCATAGAGCGCCCAGCCCTCGGAGAAGGCCGACGCCGCGTAGGCACGGCGGAACTCCGGAAGTCCCGGCAGCTCGCGCGCGAGGCCGACTTGCAGATGATGACCGGGCAGCGCCTCGTGCAACACGAGTGACTCCACGCTGTATCTGAACTGCTCGTGTGGACGGTACGTGTTCATGTTGAACCACGCCGGCCGCGATCCGTCGGGGTTGCCCACGGTGTAGTTCGATGCCGTCGATGCTTCCCGGTCCGGTGGAATCGGCCGGATGCCAACGGTCATCTTGGGCACGCGGCTGAACAGTTTCGACATCGCCGGCTGTACTCGGGCCAGCGCGTCGCGCGCCGTCTGCAGCATCTCCTCCTGGCTCGAGAAGCGCATGCCCGGCTGCGACCCAAGCTGTCGCTCGTAGTCGGTGACCGGTCCGGTGAACCCGGCCGCGCGCGCCAGACGCTCCATCTCTTTCTCGATGCGCGCAACTTCGTCGAGGCCGACCTGGTGGATGCGCTCGGGCGCCAGGCGCGTCGTCGTGTAGGCGTGAATCAGCGCGGCATACGCGGCCTGTCCGTCCTTGAGCGATCCAAGACCGACCTCTCGGCGCGCCTGCGACCGATACGTGCCGCGCAGGAACGTCTCGAGCTTCGTCCAGCTCGGGACGAACGACTGCACGTACGCGCTGCGCGCAGCCGTACGCAACCGTTGCTGGTCGGCCGCGCCGATCTCACCCGGGAAGCGCCGGAACGCGACGAGCAGCGGCGAGTCGTCCGGCGCTGCCGATCGCTGCGCGACGATCTGATCGAGTGTGAGATCGACGACGATCGCGGGCTGTGCCAGGCCGGCGGCCAGCTGCTCCTGCATCAGCGCGATCGTCTGGTCGACGAGCGCCGGCAGGTTGCGCAGCCGCGTGACGATGTTCTCGTAGTCCCTCACGGTCCGCGACGGCATCTGGTCGATGATGTTGAACACCTCGTTGTGCACGCCGTCGGACTGCGACGTGCGTTGAACCAGATCGGCGTACGGCTCGACCTCGAGCTGCGTCTGCAGCTCCGAGATCATCAACCGGGCGCTGAGACGGTCCGCGGCGTTCAGATTGCCGGGCTCGAGATAGAGCGCCTTCTGCAGGAACTCTTCGCGATCGCGGCGAAGACGCTCGCGCGCGGCCTTCGACCAGTCGCGCCAGCGGTCGTTATGGTCGACGCGCCCGAAGCGCGTCGCGAGCTCCGGCTGCTGCGCGAGCCGCCATTCCCAGTATTCGATGAACAGTTGATAGAGCGTTTGAGAGGACGGGCCGACGAAACGCTCGGCCTGGGCGAAAAGGGCGACAGAGGCGAGTAGGAGTGCAATCGGGGCGGAAAGCTTCTTCACAGGATCAATGTAATTCAAAACGGACAGACGGCGGGCCTTTAGGCCCGCCGATCACTCGTTCGAATTACGACATGGGCAATCGAAACGCGATCAGCTCCCCAGGGAAGTTCTGATTGCTGATCGCGACGACGATGTACTGGCGGCCGTTCAGCATGTAAGTCATCGGCGAGCCGGTCTGCGGCGCCGGCATGTAGACCGCCCCGGCATCCTTGCCGGTCGCCTTGTCGTACGCCCGGAGCATGGCGCCGCGACGACCGTCGGACAGCGTCACCATGCCGCCCTCTCCCGCGATGACCAGCGACTTCGTGACCAGCGTCCCGATGCGCCCGGTGCGTCCGGTCCGCGGGATGTTCATGCCCTTCAGCAGCGGATGATTGCGCACGTTGTCAGGCGTGTCGCCGTGCGCGACCTGCCAGAGCAGCTCGCCCTTGTGCAGATCAAGCGCAGTGATGCGGCCGTATGGCGGTTTGATCAGCGGAAGACCCTGCACCGTCGTCGCCACCGCTGGCGCCTTCGGGTTCGCCGGATCGCCCGTCTGCCCGCGGACGTAGTTCATGTCCGACGGCTTGTTGGGCCGCTCGCTGCCCGGCACCAATCCCAGCGCGGCGACGTTGGTGTTGGTGAAGATGTAGAAGACACCGGTCTCGGGATCGTACGAGCCGCCCTGCCAGTTCGCTCCGCCGGTGGCGTCGGGCAGCATCAACGTGGCGAGGGGTCCCGGCCACTTGCTGACCACAATCGGCGTGAAGATCGGACCGATCCTGAAGCGCGACACCAGCTTCACCGCTTCGGCGCGGAGCTCTGGCGTGAAATCGATCAGATCGTCGATCGAAACGCCCTGACGCTCGTACGCCGGCGGCTTCGTGACGAACGGCTGCGTCGGCCACGTTTTCTCCATCGGCACATCGGACTGCTCGACCTTCCGCTCCTCGATCGGCCATACCGGTTCGCCGGTCACGCGATCGAAGACGTACAGCCAGCCTTGTTTGGTCGGCTGCGCGACGATCTTGCGCATGCGGCCGTCGATCGTGACGTCAGCGATGATGGGCGCACACGGCAGATCCCAGTCCCAGATGCCGTGATGGATGAACTGGTAATGCCACTTCCGCTTGCCGGTCCGGAGATCGACTGCGACGAGACTCTCGCCGAACAGTCCCGCACCGGGACGATGCCCGCCGTAGTAATCGCCCGTCGGCATCTCGACCGGCAGAAATACCGTGTTCAGCTCCTCATCGACGCTGATTTGTGCCCAGACGCCGGCGTTGCCGGTGTACGACTCGGAGTCCTGGTCCCAGGTATCGCTGCCGAACTCACCGGGCTCAGGAATGGTGTGGAAGATCCAGAGGCGCTTCCCCGTGCGCACGTCGAACCCGCGCACGTACCCCTTCTCGTTGCGGCGGCTCTCGGGCCGGCTACCCTCGGTGTGCGCGGCGCCGACGATGATGATGTCCTTCGCGACCACGGGCGCGGCGTGTAGTCCGATGTCGCCCATGACCAGATCCATATTCTGGTCATCGTCCAGCTTGAGATCGACGACGCCGTTCTTCCCGAACGAGGAGATGGGAACGCCCGTCTTCGCGTCGAGCGCCTTCATCCGATACCCGGGCGTCACGTAGATGATCCGGCCCTGCTTTCCGTCGGACCAATACGCGAGACCACGACCCGAGAGCAGCCGCGGCGCCTCTTCACCGCGCTTGCCCTCGTCTTCGCTGTGCATCCACTTCATCTCGCCGGTCGCGGCGTCGAGGGCCACGACGGCGCGCCGCGAGCCCGCGGTCGTGTAGAGCCAGCCGCCGACCATGAGCGGGGTCGACTGGAAGTTGAACTCCGGGCGCGGACCGAGGTTGTCGGTCTTCAACCGCCACGCGACCTCGAGATCGTTGAAGTTGTCCTTGTTGATCTGGTCGAAAGCGCGGTAGCGGGCGCTCCCGAGATCGCCGCCGTAGGTCCGCCATTCCCCGTCTGCGGAGGGGGCGCCTTTAGGCGGCCCGCCACCCTGAGCGTGAGCCGTGTAGGCCGGGCCTTCCAGGCCCGGCGAAACTGTGGCGACGAGCCACGCGAGCCCCAGAGCAAGAATCGATTTCTTCATCGCGGCCACACCGTCCCTTGCTCCTTGCGCGACACGGCGCGGAGCCCTTTGTAGACAAACTTCTGAAGACGCTTTCCTTCGTACGTTTCCGTCGTGTAGAGGTTGCCCTTCGAATCGACGGCGATGCTGTGCACGGCGTAGAACTGCCCCGGCTGGCGGCCGCCGTCGCCGAAGCTCGTGATCTCTTCGAGCGTGTCGCGGCGCAGGATGCGGATCTTCATGTTGTTCCCGTCGGCCATGTAGAGATACGTCTGCGCCGGATCTTTCGAGAACGCGAGATCGAACACCGAGCCATCCCCCAGACTGTTCTTCGCAAAGAACGCCTCTTTGACGAACGCGCCGTCCTTCTTGAACACCTGAATGCGGTTGTTCTTGCGGTCGCACACATAGACCAGGCCGTCCGCCGACAGATCGGCGCAGTGCACAGGCGTGCGGAACTGCTGCACCGGCGGCGCCTCCGGTTTATACGGTCCGAGGTCGGTGTCGTCCGGCTTGTTGCCGTAGGCGCCCCAGAATCGCTTGAGCTTCCCGCTATCGGCGTCGACGATGGCGACGCGCTTGTTCAAGTAGCCGTCGGCGAGATAGGCCTCGTTGGCGACGGGATCGACGAAGATCTTGGCGACGCGTCCGTACGCCTGGGTGTCGTTGCTATTGCCGACGTAGGTCGGCTTGCCGTCCTTCAGCGGTCCCTTCCGCGCGTCGGGCTTCCCGATCTGGAGCAGGAACTTCCCCGACTTGCTGAACTTGAGCACCTGCGCATCGCCCTCGCCGTTGCCGCCGATCCAGACGTTGCCTTTGTGATCGATCGTGATGCCATGGTTCGAGGTCGGCCAGTCGTAGCCCTCGCTGGGACCGCCCCAATGTCCGACGAGCGTGCCTTCGGCATCGAACTCGAGCACCGGCGGCGCTCCCGCACAGCACTCGTCCGACAGCTTGGTCTCGAGCGCCTTTTCTTTTTCGGCGAGCGTCGCCGAGCCGCGATGAATCATCCAGACGTGGTCGCGCGCATCGACCGACACGCCGATCGACGACCCGAGCACCCAATGATTCGGCAACGGCTTGGGCCACAGCGGATCGACTTCGAAGTACGGCGCCATCACCGTGGCGCGGCTCTGCCCCGCGAGTTCGCGGGCGACGAGAAAGCCGCCGGCGGTGAAGACCATCAGCAGAAGGATCGCGCGGCCGCGCCTGCGCAGGATGTGCTGCACTGGAAAGCCCTCCTGAAAGCGTGGGGATTATACCGGTCCTTAGTGCTTTGTTCCTGGTTCTTGGTCCGTCCTTGGTCCTGGGTCCGTCCCGTGGTCCCTGGTCCTTGGTCCCTTGTCGTGGCGATGAAGCTTCGAGCGTACCCGCACGCAGGCACGGACCATGGACCAAGGACCATAGGCGGACCAAGAACAAAGAACCAAGCACAAAGGACCAAAGCGCTAGCGATCGAGCGCGTTCAGCACGAGCCGGATCGTCGTGGGTGGGGTCCGTTTCTGCTCGTCGGCCGGCCGCAGCATGAGAAAACCGGCTCGAACGACCGCCTCGATCGACGTCGAACGTCAGGTTCGTCGCCGACTGCAGGTCGTAGATACCATCGAACAACCGACGCGGCGTGTCGATGCCAAACGCGGCTTGACCGGTCACCGCCGCCGCAATCAATCGATTCTCGAAGCGGTAGTAGAGCGTGCGCGAGTCGGACGACCAATGCGGTTCACGTCCACCGCTTGTCGACACCTGCCAGCGGCCGCCCTTGTCGGAGAGATCGCGAACGTAGATTTCCGTCCGGCCGGATTCGTCCGAGGAGTGCGCGAACCAACGTCCATTTGGCGCAACGGCGGTCTCGTAATCGTCGCCAGGCGTCGAGACGACGATCTGTTTCTTGCCTGATGGCGTCAGCGGCACCATCGCCACTTCGGCGCGCTCGCCGGCCGCGTCGGTGGCTTGCGCAAATTCGTCGACGAACACGCTCAGGTCATCGGGTGCGAAGTCGCGGAGGTACGCACGCGAGTTCACCGACGCGACGGTCTCCGCATCCCGGCCGCCGTCGGCGCGCCGCTTCTTGATCGTCGTCTTCAGCCCCGACGAATCGATCGCAGTGAAGTAGACGTACTCGCCGTCCTTCGACCAGATCGGCGAGGCGTTCTTGGCGTCGAACGTGAGACGCGTCATCGTCCCTCGACGGAAGTCATGGATCCAGACGTCGCCGCTGCCGCTGGCGCCGACGATGACGGCGACGCGGCTGCCATCGGGCGAGATGCGCAGATCGTTGTAGTTGTTCGGCGGCAGCGCCAGCGGCAGGCTGACGCCGCTCTGATCGACCCAGGCGAGCAGGCGCTGCGCGCCACCGGGCGTCGTCTCGGGAACGTAGACGAGCGTTCCGTCAGCGGCAGCGGCGAAATGGACGGCACCGGTCGTGATATCGCCGCCGACACCGCGTACGAACATGGACGGCGAGCCACTCACGGCGAGCGTGTTCGCGTCGAACGGAACCGTGTACAGCAGTCCACCGCGAGACAACAGTAGCCGGCCCGGCACGTAGCGCGCCATACTGGCGCCCTCGAATACCGTGCGACGGTCGCCAGTGGCGATGTTCACTGCGTCGATTCGCGAGGTCTCATAGCTGTCTGGGCTGGCATAGGTGCCGACGGTGAACAGGACGTCGCGGCCACCAGGCAGCACGACGGGCCAGCGATGCGTCCGCTCCCCTTTGGTTGCATCGAGCTTCGAGATGGCGACCGGCTCACCGCCCGACGCCGAGATCCGAACGAGGTTCTGGGCTGCATACGGCGCAAACACGATCGACTCGTTGTCGAGCCAGGCGATGCCGCGATGATCACCCACTCGTGCCAGCGCGACCGGAGGCCCGTCGAGCGTCGTCTTCTTCAGTTCCGTTCCGCTCACGAACGCGAGCCAGAGACCGTCCGGCGAAAACGCGGGACTCGATGCGCCTTCGGTGCCCGGGATGGCGCGCGACTCGACCTCATCGCGCCGGCGCACATACAACCGCGACACGCCGTCGCTGGTCGCGACGAATGCGAGCGCGCGGCCGTCGGCGGAGATCGTCAGCGCCGGTTGGCCGATCAGGCCCAAGGACGAACCCGGCGGCGTCGTGATGTCGTAGCGATCGATCTCGCGCGAGATCGGTGTGCCCGCGCGCCACCATGCGACCAGCGACACCGCGAGCGCGATCGCCAAGGCGCTCGCGACGATCCAGCCGAGCCGCTTCCCCGCGCGATCGGCCTTCGTCTGGACGCGCGGTGACTCGTCTGCCGGCGGCTGGGTGATCGCGACACGCGCTTCACCGATATCTCGCAGACGGCTCTTGGGATCCTTGTCCAGCGTCCGGTGCAGCAGCCGACGCACATGCGACGGTGTTGCCGCCGGCAAAGCGGACCAGTTCGGCTCGCGCTCGATGATTTTCGCGAGCACCGCGGTGACGTCGTCGCCCGGGAACGCGCGTTCGCCGGTCAACATCTCGAACAGCACACACCCGAACGCCCAGATGTCGACGCGCCGGTCGACGGCGCGTCCACGCGCCTGCTCCGGCGCCATGTAAGGCGCTGTTCCGATAATCATCGCGCCCGTCATCGTCAAGGGCGAGGCCATCGTCGGTGAGTGTGTGAGCCCGACGATCGACCCGGCCGGGACGTTGACGCTGTTGGCTGCACCAGCATCCATCGCCTTGGCGAGGCCGAAGTCGAGAATCTTGACGGTACCGTCGGACCGCACTTTGATGTTGGCCGGTTTGAGATCGCGATGGATGACCCCCTGCTCGTGCGCCGCCTCGAGCCCCTCGACGATCTGCCTCGAGACCGCAAGCACTTCGTCGAGTGGCATCGGACGGGAGAGGAGGCGCTCGGCGAGCGTCGGCCCTTCGACCAGCTCCATCACGAGTCCGCGCATGTGGTGTCCGGCTTCAGCCGGACCTTCTTCGAACCCGTAAATCGAGGCGATCGCCGGATGATTGAGCGAGGCCAGCAGCTGCGCTTCGCGCGTGAACCGCGTGACGCGGTCGGCGTTGTCGCCAAATCCCTCAGGCAGGATTTTGATCGCCACCTCGCGGCGCAGACGCGTATCATGCGCGCGATAGACCTCCCCCATTCCTCCGGCACCGAGCATGGAGACGATTTCGTACGGACCGAGCTTGAAGCCGGCAGCGAGGGCCATGGATGCGGGCTGATTATAGCGGGCGGCTGGGCTCAGAGTTCGAGCGTGTGCCTCGGCCCGAGACCTTTCAGCAGCGTCTCGTCCGCCGTGGCGAGGCGCCAGCCGCGCATCCGAGCATGAGCGGCAATCAAGCGATCGAAGGGATCACGGGTCCAGGAGAGATCGAGTGCGGCGGCAAACCAGGCGGCCGCCGGCGGATCGTCGAGTGTCCATCGATCGTCGACCGCGAGCGCCTGGGCATCGCCTTTCGGCAGCTTGATGCGACCCACCTCGTCGAGAAACTGGAGTTCGAGGAGGTTGGCTGGAGAAGCGTAGAGACGCCTGCCGCCACGCAACAGTGGGGCGACGCGCGGGCGGCCTTGATCGAGCCAGATCAGGGCGTGCGTGTCGAGCAGGATCAACGGCGCTTCCGCGACTGGAGACTCAAGCTCTTTGGTGTCCAGCTCCAGCTCCACTGCCCGTCGGCCACCGCTGGATCGAGCACCTCAATCCTCGGCTTCCGGCGACGACGGCGGGCTGGAGCCTCGGACGCGACAGACAATCGAAAACGGGTGCCATGGCGCTCGATGATGACCGCCTCGCCACGCTCGGCTTGGTCGAGCGCATCTGAGAGGCGCTCCCTTACGTGCGCGACGGTGTAACGCTTGCTCATGATTGTACATTGTACACAAATCGCCGGTGCGAGCGAACTGACGCGGGGCGACCCTACTTGCTCAGTGAATCCGCCGTGACGAACCGCGGCTCGATGTCGACAGGCACACCCTTCAACTTGTCGAGCACCGCCTGCACGGGCGGGCGGACGACGCCGAGCGTGTCGATCATCTGCTTGGCCGCCGCGTAGTCGCCGCGCGCCTGCATCGTCATGATGTCCCGGGTGAGCTCGGTGACGTTCTGTTTGAAGCGCTCGACGTTGACGGCGAAGGTGCCGTTCGACGCGCTGGTGACGCCGCCGTGGTCGAGGAAGTAGTTCATCTGGATGGCGACGCCGCGGCCATGCGCCTCCGTGATCCCGAAGCGGATCGAGCGAAACATCGACGCCAAATAGGTCGTGTACATCGTGTTCGCGTACGTCTTTTCCAGCTTCTCGCGATCGATCAGGAATTGCATCGCGAACAGGCCCGAGACGTCTGCCTTGGCCTCTTCGATCGTG
>Ga0207428_10000978_pt1 | contig 31576 bp, 34 predicted proteins | sample RhiMethybrSRZTD1_FD_187600 | JGI IMG/M metagenome (GOLD analysis project Ga0207428, IMG submission 187600) | Populus rhizosphere microbial communities from Tennessee, USA - Rhizosphere MetaG P. TD hybrid SRZTD1 (SPAdes) (version 3) | ecosystem: Host-associated > Plants > Roots > Rhizosphere >...
GCGTTGAACTCTTCCTGCGGGAACGGCGTCAGCAGCATCCGGAGGCCGTCCAGCTGCACCGGGGTGATCAGGTCCTTGAACAGCCGGTGGAAGTTGTTGAAGGAGACGACCTCACCGCGGGAGACGCGCCGCTGGGTGGCCATCACGCCCGGCTTGGCCGCCACGTCCTCCCGCATCGTCTCCTCGAATGACTGCATGGGCTTTTTCGCTCCCAGCGGATCGCGCGCGAAGTCGAAGCCCTGCATGCGCCCGCCGTCGGGCTGGCTGGACAGCGCCGGCGACGACGGCGCCGGCGTCGCGCGATCGAACACGCTCGAGCGGTCGTGCTCGGTCTTGCGCTGCTCGGGCCGCGTTTCCGGCACGGGGCGTGGCTGCTGGACCTCCTGCACCGCGTCGCGCGGCGGAGGCGTCGGGGTCTGACCGCCGGTAGGATCGCTACACAGGCCGAACAAGATCCCGCCGGTCACGGCTTCGCCGCAGCATCCACGCTGGCCGGGCGCCTGAGCCGGCTCAACCGACCCGAGCCGGACGCTGCGTCCGCGTTTTGGTCCAGACCTCGCGGGCGGCCAGCTGCACGCTGAGCCCATACAGGAGGTGGGCGAGGACGTTGACCATCTGCGCCGGGCCCGTTGCGCGCCAGCCCGCCGGCCCGGACGCGCGATGCTTCGGCAGGAGGCCGATCATGCCGATGGCCCAGAGGCCGGCCCCGAGCCCGGCGCCCCAGAGAAAGCTCTTCCGCGGCGGCCGCTCGAGCACCGGCACGGCCAGCGCGCCCCAGGCGGCGCCGTAGGCCAGGTGCAGGGCCTGATGCAGGACGTTTCGGCGGGCCTTCTCCGCCTCGGTCCCCCCCGGCGGCTCGCGCAGCAGCCATTCTTCGATCAGCTCGGGCACCATCTTGTCGATGAGCCCGGCACGCCGGGCCGACAGCCGCAGAATCGTCATCGCGCCCGCGCCATAGAGCCCGCCCACCACACCCGCGCCTATTCTCGTCAGAGCGCTCACCGGGAACCTGCCTTCCTCGTCTTCATCGTGTGCAGCTCGTGACCCGCGCGCTCCAGTCGGTCGGCATCCCGGACCTTCCGAATCCGCGGGAAGATGGCGTCCTCCTCCTCCTGAATGTGCGTCTGGAGGGTCGCGTGTACCTCCGCCGCCTTGGCCCGCCACTCCGCGCTCTCCGGATCGAGCGCCTCTCGCCCATGAGACGTTCCACCCGGCTCACTTCCTGCTGATGGTGCTCGCGCCACGTGGCAAGCGTCGGATCCGCGGCCGCCGCGTCGCGGGCCAGTGGCTTGTAGACGCAGGCGTCCTCGATATCCTCGTGCGTCGCGAGCTGCGGGATCAATGCCGCCCAGAGGGCCCCCCGCTGAACGGGAGAGGCCTCCAAGACCTTCGCGAATTCCGCCTTCGCGTGCTCGTGCTCGCGCTCCAGGAACTGGATCGCGTTCATGCCGACCTCCGCACCATGGGGATCGGCAGAGCCCGGCTCCGCCGAGCGCCGGTGCTGCTCCACCAGCACGGTATTCGGCGTGACATTGGCCAGGGTGGTCTGCACCTTGTTCTTCCAGCCCGTCACCACGTCGGCCTCGCCCTTCATCATCGCGTCGAAGCCGGCCCGGGCGACCACGGCGGGATCGTCCTTCTTCCCCTGGCCTGCCCGGGTGTCGGCCATCCCCGCGCGCTCGAAGAAACCCGTCTCGGTGGCGCCGGGCATGAGACGGGTCACGGTGACCCGAGAATCTTTGAGCTCCGCGCGCAACGCGAAGGCGAAAGAATCGATGAGGGCTTTGGTGCCGTTGTAGACCGCGTTGTACGTGCCCGGGATATGCCCGGCGATGGAGCCGGTGATCAGGATGCGGCCTCGTCCCCGGGCACGCATGTCGCGGCCGATGCGCTGAATGAGGTCGAGAGTTCCCGTAACATTGGTGTCGATGACGTGGCGCACCTCGTCGAATTCCTGATCGAGGAACGCGCCACCCAGCCCATGGCCCGCATTGGCGAGGAGCGCTTCGACAGGCCGCCCATTGGATGCGGCGTACCCCGTCCCGGGGTGGCGAGGTCCACCTCCACTGCGTGGAGACCATGTCAGGCTCCTTACCGCGTCCGCACCGGGGGATTGGGCACGGCAGACACCGGAATGCAGCGGTTGGTCCCAGCCTGGCGATACATGCCCGTCGGGCACGCGGTCACGCTTGGGTCGAAGCTGCCGCTCGGAGCATTCACATTCCCGGTGCTGGGAGTTGAAACATCGTTCGTGCTGGTGGTGGGGCTGGTCGTCCCAGCCGAGCCGTCGGTGGTGCCGGTCGCGGGCCCGGTGACCCCAGGAGCGCCGGCGGCACCGGTGACGCCGGTGCCATCCGTTCCGCTGACGCCTCCGGTGCCGCTGACGCCGCCGGACGCTCCGCCCGAGGCGCCGCCGGCGGCGTACACCAAGCCGATCGGCGGGCCGAGAACCAGGGTGCTAACGGTGATCACAGAAGGGATGGTTTTCTTGGACATCACAAATGGAAGCCCCTTCGGAGAAGTCACCTGCCGATGTCTCAGAGGGCAGCAAGGACCGTGCCGCGACCCCAGACGAAGGTTTTTGTTCGGCCGGCGCGGGACGCGCGGAGCCACGCGCTCTGCATCGCTCAGCGCCTACCGGGTAGGAGGTTCCCCTGTGAGCGTATTTTCCCGCTCCGCAATCGCGCCAATGGTGCCTGAGGAAGTCCGTGTGTCCCAGACACCCGCGATGGAGCAATCACACCGCGGACACCGTCCGTCGCGGAGGGTCACGGCCTGCGTGGCGTAGTTCTCCCGCCGCACCACGACCTCGTGGCAGCGGGGGCAGCGAGTGTGCGACAGCGCGTGCACGCGGTCCGCGACATTCCCGACGTACACGTACTGAAGGCCGGCGGCGTAGGCGATCCCGGCAACGCTGACCAGGAACCCCGCCGACTGCGATGGAAGGTTACACCGCCGGTAGCGGGGCACGAAGGCGTTGAGATGCCACGGCAGCGCGGGGTCGATGGTCGCCAGCTCACCCGCGAGCGCGCGCAGCCCGCGCAGATCGTCGTTGGCGCCGGGCACGACGAGGGTCACGGCCTCCACCCAGTAGCCGAGCCGACGCGCGTGCCGAAGCGCCGCCAGGGGCGCCCCGGCGACACCCCCGACTTCGCGATAGTGCTCGGGCCGGGTCCCCTTGAGATCCACCCGAAACACATCCGTCACCGGTCGAAGGAGCTCGAGCGCTTCGGGCGTGGTGTTGCCGTCCGAGACGAGCGCGGTGGCGAGTCCTCGCCGACGGGCCTCATGGAACACCGCCGCCGCCCATTCCGCGGTGATCATCGGCTCGTTGAACGCGCTGATCACCGCCCCGCAGCCGGACGCGACGGCGCGCTCCACCAGCTCCTCGGCCGAGATCACCTCCGGCGTCGGCGCCCCGACCGTCGCGTCCCGCAATGCTTGCGAGAGCTGCGCGTTACTGCACCAGGGACAGCGCAGGTCGCACCCCAGCATACCGAACGTGAGGCCGAGGCTACCCGGACGGAGGTGGAAGATGGTGTTGCGTTCCACCGGCATCACGCGCCACGCCGCCACATAGCCGAATGGCACGCGGAGCGCCGCGCCGCGCCGGAACCGGACGCCGCAGCGGCCTGTCGCGCCGTCGATCAAACGACACCGGTGGGCGCAGGCCGTGCATTCCAAGCGGCCGTCGGGGGCCGGCCACGCGAGCGTGCCCGGGATCGTGAGGCGCGACAGCCGCTTTGCCAGCTCGTCCATGCCCACTGGTCTCAGAGGGCGAGCGACGCATGAGACGTGCCAGCGGGCGTGATGCCGCCGGTTCGAAGCGCGGGCGGGTCGGAATGACCCGGCGGTCTGCTAGCGCATGTTGCCGGTGTGGCCGAGCGAATAGCGCCCCGGCTGCGGCCACACCGTGAGGCCGTGGGGCTCCTTCCCCCCGGGGAGGGACTTGATCTCGCCGGTCGTGGTATCCACCACGTACACCACGTCATCGTAGCGGCCGGACACCCACAGCTGCTTGCCGTCCGCGCTCACATTGCCCATGTCCGGGCTGCCGCCGCCCGGGATCTTCCAGGTGGCCTCGATCGAGCGGGTGGCAAAGTCCAGAACCGCGATGCTCCCCTTCCCTCGTGGGGGGCCGTAGACCCGCGCGGTGCCGCGATTGATAACGTAGAGCTTCTTGCCGTCCCGGCTCGGATAGAGCCCGTGCGTGCCCACGCCGGTGGGGATGAAGCCCACCTCCTTGAACGCGTCGCCGTCCACCACGAACACGCCACCCGACTGGAGCTCCGCCACGAAGAAGACCTTGCCGTCGGGCGCGGCCCGTACGTCCTGGGGCATGCGGCCCTTGGAGAGCTTGAGATAGCCCAGCACCTTTCGGCTCACGAGGTCGATCTTAACCAGGCTGCCCTTGTACTCGCAGGTGAAGATCACGAACTTGCCGTCGATGGCAAAGTCGGCGTGATTGATCCCGGCGCAGTCCGGCGTGGGCAACGACCACTGCAGCGCCATCGTGTGGGGATCGCGGAAGTCGAGGCGCTTGAGCGCCTCCGCCACCACGATGGCGGACTTGCCGTCGGGGGTGAAGTACATGTTGTAGGGATCGTCCACCGCGATCGCCTTGCCGGGCTTGCCGGTCCGTGGATCGATGGGCGTGAGGCTTCCGTCGGTGCGCCCCTCCGCGTTGTTCGTCACCCACAGGGTTTTCAGGTCCCAGGACGGCACGACATGTTGCGGATTGATTCCCACCTTGAACTTGTCCACGACCTTGAGCGTCGCAGGATCGTAGACCCACACGTCGTTGGAGGTGCGGTTGGGGACGTAGACGCGCGGCAGCGCGCTCGCCACGGCGGCGCTCAGCGCGCCCGCCCGCGTCTCGCTGTAGAGGTTGGCGGGGTCCACCACCGGCGGCATGCCCGGCACGGTGTCGATCGCGAGTGCGGGTCCGGCGACGCCCAGCGCAACCACGGCCATCCAGCACGTGAGACGCAACCAGGGCACGAAGACCTCCTCTGCCGGCGTGGCCGGGACTACCGGCGCGCCAGCGCTTGCTTCACCGCTTCGACGGTCTTGGCCACCACGTCGTCGGCGCCCGCTCGTCCGAGCTCCGCGGTGGCGCGGCGCGGATCGCCGTCGACTCCGTCCCCCGCCTCGCCGGTGCCGGGGCGCAGCCGATCGGCGCGGACCAGGCGCGCGTCGATTGCCAGCATCAAGGCGGTGTCGGCGAGGCCGGCGTGCGTACCGATTTCGGCCTCGCTGAAGCCCCGGACGCGGAGGGCGCGCGCGAACTCCGCCTGACTCGCCCGGTAGTACTCCTCGATGGCGTGGGCGCGCGTCGGCGCCGCCGCCCATTCGCGGTTCAGCCGTGTCGCCACGGTGCGCTGCCCCGCCTGAGTCGAGCCGTGGTCGCCGAGGAACACCACGTCGCGGAAACCGTGCTGGCGAAAGCTACGCCCTGCCGACTCGAGCACCCGCTCGAACGTCTCCTCGGGCACGCTGATCGTGCCCGGAAAGCGCATGTGGCCGCTCGGCGGGCTGATCCGCCCCTCGGGCACATAGGCGATGACCGGCGCCACCAGGGTGTGCCCCAAGGCGCGCGCGATGCGCTCGGCCAACAGCCGCACGCGCACGTTGTGCTTGCCCAGCGCCATGTGCGGGCCGTTCTGCTCGGTCCCGCCCACCGGGACGAGAATGGTCGTCGTGCCGGCGCCGATGGCGTCTCGCAGTTCGGTCCATGTCAGGTCTTCGAGGAGCACGGTGGCGGGCGCCTGCGCCTCCGCCGGCGCGGCCGCGATGAGCGCCAGGAACAGGAGCGAGCACGCGCGCGCGAGCATGCGACCAGCCTACAGGATCGGCCGCGCTTGAACCAAGCACTCCCGCCGGCTCAGTCCTCTCCGAGGATCAGGCGCACCGCGTGGGCGGCGTCGCGGGCGCGAGGGCAGTCGCGCCGGCCCCAGTAGCCGCGCGGGTCGATGAGCACCCCGTGGACGCCGGCCGCGCGGGCGCCGAGCACGTCCACGGAGTAGAGGTCGCCCACGTAGGCGGCCTCGGCCGGCGCAACCCCCGCGCGCGTCACCGCGATCGCGAAGATGCGCGGGTCGGGCTTCTCCACACCCACTACGGACGAGTCGACCACGAAGTCGATCCAGGCCCCGAGCCCGACGGACTCGAGGGTTCGCGATACGGTGCCGTTGGAGTTCGAGATCACGCCCACGACGAGCCCGGCCGCCTTCGCGCGCGCGAGCGCGGGCGCCGCGGCGGGGTCAGCGAGGATCCAGAGGCCGGTGGGCGCGTTGTAGGCCCGCCGCCAGCCCTCCATGGCCTTCACCGTGGCCTCGGCGGTGACGCCGAGATGCTCGAGCACGTAGCGGAGGTAGCGGTCGTGGGTGCCCGCGCTCTCCGTCGACGCGCCGGGGATCAGGTGCGGGTCGAGGCGAACGCGGGCACGCAGCTCGGCGTCCTCCACCGCGCCGGGATCCACGAAGACGCCGTGGGCGCCCAGGGCGGCGGCGACGGCGCCGTAGTCGATCCGGATCAGGGTGTTGCCGGCGTCGAACATCGCGGCGCGAGGGCGCGGGCAAGCGGTGGCCATGCGCGAGGCTTCATTATAATGGCGGACGATGACGCGCCGTCTCGCCGCTGCCTCCCTCTGCGCCGTCGCCCTCGCTCCGGCCCGCGCCCTCGCCGACCACCCCGGCCCGCTGCGAGACGCGCCGCTGAGCCCGCTCACCGTCGCGCTCCTGTCGGCCGGGGTGGCGCTCGCCGCAGGCGTGCTCGTCGTGATCATCGTGATGGCGCTGACGAAGAAGGGGTCCGAGTGAGCGGGGCGGCCGCCGTCCTGCGCTGGGTCCATCTCCTCGCCGCCCTCGTCCTCGTCGGGGTCTTCGCGCTCTCGCTCCTCGCGGGTCGGCCGCGCCATCCGACCGCGCGCGAGTGGGAGCGGCGCCTCCTCGGCCTAGCGCGCGCGGCCGGCCTCGTCGGGCTCGTGACGGCGGTGGGGCTGCTGGCGCTCAACGCCGCCTACGTGGCGGGCCGGCCCGGCGCCGCGCTCGATTTCGGCGCCTGGATCCGCGTGCTCGGCGCCACCCAGTTCGGCGCGGTGTGGCTGCTTCGCACGGGGGTGATTCTGCTGCTGACCGCGCTGCTCTGGGCACGCGAGCGCGAGGACTCGACCGCCGACTGGGCCTCCCTGCGCGGCGAGAGCTGGTTGCTCGCCGCCGTCGGAGCCGGCGCGCTGGCCTGGGCGGGTCATGCGGGCGCGGTCGAAGGCGATGGCGGCGCCGCGCTCGGCGCCGATCTCCTGCACTTGGTGGCCGCGGGCGCGTGGCTGGGCGCGCTCGGCCCGCTCCATCTTCTGCTCCGCGCCGCCTCGCGTCCCGGGGGTGCGGACGCGCGGCCCTACGCGGTGCTGGCGGCGCGTCGCTTCTCGCGGATCGCCCTTCTCGCCATGCTCACCCTCGTCGCGACGGGCCTCTGGAACGCGTGGGAGCAGCTCGGCGACATCCCCTCGCTGCTCGGCACGCGGTACGGCTGGCTGCTCCTCCTGAAGATCGCGCTGCTGGTGCCGATCCTCGGGCTCGCCGCGGTGAACCGGAGCCGGCTCGTCCCCGCTCTGCCCGGCGACGCCGAGACGGTGGGCCGCCCCGCCATGGCGCGCCTCGCGCGCTTCGTGGCCGCCGAGTGGATACTGGCGCTCGCCATCCTTGCGGTGGTCGCCGTGCTGGGCGCGACACCGCCGGGCAAGCACGACGCGCCGTGGTGGCCCCTCAATTTCCGCCTGTCCTGGGACGCCGCCGCCGCGCTTCCCGGCGTGCGCACGCGCGTGCTCATCGGGGGCCAGATCGCGATGGTGGGCGTGCTGGGGCTCATCGTCGCGGTGCTGCTTGCCCGCGCGCGCGTCGTGGCCGCGCTCGCCGGCGTCGCCCTCGTCACGATCGGCTTGTGGATGGCGCTGCCGCCGCTGTCGGTCGACGCCTATCCCACGACCTTTCGCCGGACCACCGTGCCGTATCAGGCCTCGTCGATCGCGCACGGGGAGGCGCTCTATCGGAGCCACTGCGCGCTGTGCCATGGAGCCGCCGGGTGGGGCGACGGACCGGCCGGCGCAGGGCTTCCGAAGAAGCCCGCCGATCTCACCGCGGCCCACACCGCGCAGCACACGGCGGGCGACATGTACTGGTGGCTCACCCACGGGATTCCCGCCGCGGGCATGCCGGCCTTCGGCGCGGTGCTTGGCGAGGATGACCGCTGGGACCTGATCAACTACATCCGCGGCCTGGCGAGCGGCGAGCAGGGCCGCATGCTGAGCCCCGCGATCGAGCCGAATCGCCCGCGCATCGGCGCGCCGGACGCTACGTTCGCCGTAGGACCGGCGCCCTCGCGGACCCTCAAGGACTTTCGAGGAGGGAAGACCGTACTGCTCGTCTTGTATAGTCTTCCCGGATCGACTCCGCGGATGGCGACGCTGGCCCGCGCCTACGAGACACTCCAGGCGCTGGGCACCGAGGTCATCGCCGTGCCGCTCGATCGGGACGAGGCGCCGATCGCGCGGCTGGGCGCGAATCCACCCGTCTACTACCCCGTTGTGACCGAGGGCGCGGAAGAGATCGCGCAGACCTATGGGCTCTTCCGGCGTAACCTCTCGCCCGAGGGAATGAAGCCGGATCCGTCCATGCCCGCCCACATGGAGCTCCTCGTCGATCGCGCCGGCTATCTCCGCGCGCGCTGGATCCCGGGCGAGCCGGGCACGTCCTGGGCCGAGATTCCCGCGCTGATGGCTGAGATTCAAGCGCTGAACCGCGAGACGCCGGCGGCGCCACCCGCGGAGCACGTGCACTAGCATGCGGCTCTGGCGGGTGGTGCTCCTCCTGAACCTGGCTCTCAGCCTGGGCCTGCTCATGGGGTTTCTCGCGTGGGGCCGGCCGCTGGGCGAGGCGCGGCGCGAGCTGGCCGAGCTGCGCGGGCAGGCGGTGGCGGCCGGCGTGGAGCGCGTCTTTCGCGCGCGGGGCGTCGTGCGCGCCATCGTGCCCGAGATCAACGTGATCGTGCTCTCGCACGAGGACATCGGGGGCTTCATGCCGCCGATGACCATGGGCTTCCGCGCTCAGGACCCGAAGCTCTACGACGGGGTGAAGGTCGGCGACGTGCTGGCGTTCACGCTGCGCGGCGTCCCGCCCAACGTGGTCATCACCGAGCTTCGCAAGGAGGGCACGCTCTGATCCGCCGCTCGGCGCCGTTCCTGCTCGCCGTGCTGGCCCTGCTCGTTGGCCTCGCCGTCACGGCGCGCGCGGGCCACACGCCGGGCGCCACCTTCCCCACCCTTCGCGCGGACGCGGTGAAGCGCCTGCTCGATGTGAAGGAGCCCGTGGTGCTCGAGGATGGGTTCGACGGCTGATACCGCAGCCAGTACCCGCTGGTCAAATGACGGGTTGACACGCGGCGACGAGGCCAACCGGCTGGCGCGCGTCCTCGGCCGCGCCGCGTGCGCGTGCCGACCGACGGACTTCCGTGTTGAGGACTGATCGCGACTAGGCTAGCGTCGGGCCCTCTGACCAGATCGGAGGAATGCCCATGCGCGCCATTGTCGCCCCCGGACTGATCGTCGTTCTCCTGCTCAGCTCCGCGCCCGCCTTCGCGGAAGACGTGGAGGCGCTTCGCCGCGAGGTGGAGCAGCTGCGCAAGCAGCTGCAGAGTGTGACCGAGCGCCTGCTCGCGATCGAGGCGCGGCCCGCGCCTTCGCCCGCGGCGCCCGCGGGTGGGACCGCGCCGGCGTCACCGCCGATGACGGCGCCGCCCATGGCCACCGCGCCCGCCGCGACCACGGCAGCGCTTCCCATGGCGCCCGCCCCGAGCCTCGGGGACTACGCGCGGCCCCATCAGCCGTTCGCCCTCGCGGAGCGGCGCGGCCCTGGGCAGCTCCTCTTCGACATCGGGCTCTCGGCGGACCTGGTTGCCACGCTCACGCAGCGGAACGTCGAGAAGGCGCTGGGCGGCAGCTTCCCCGGCGAGGAGAACCGCTTCTTCCCGCGGTCGATCGAGCTGGGGCTCTTCGGCCAGATCGACCCCTATGCGCGCGGTGTGGTGCGCATCGAGGTGGGCGAGGAGGCCGAGGATGGAGACCGCGAGTTCAAGATCGACGTCCCGGAGGCGCACCTGACCTTGCTCACGCTGCCCTGGAGCACGCAGATCAAGATGGGCCGCATGCTGAACCGTTTCGGCATGCTCAATCAGATCCACGAGGACGATCTTCCCCAGACCGACCGGCCCAATGTGCTCACGCGCTTCCTCGGGCCAGAGGGGCTCATCGAGAACGGCGCGGAGCTCACCTGGGTGGCCCCGCTGCCGTTCTATCTCGAGGCGCTGGTCGGCATCTTCAATGGCGACAACGAGACCGCGTTCGGCCGGGGCAGCCTCCGCGCGCCCCTCGCCACCACGCGCGTTCGCACCTTCTTCGAGATCGACGACGCCAATGCGGTACAGATCGGCGTGTCCGCGGCCACCGGTGAGACCACGGAGAAGCACCGCAGCACGCTGGTGGGCGCCGACATCAAGTACAAGCTGGTGCCGGAGGGCTGGCGGCATCCCCTCCTCACGATCGCCGGCGAGGGGCTGGTCTCGAATCGAAAGGTCGACGTGAGCGGTGATCTGGACGGCGACGGCACGCGCCTCCGCGGCGGCTGGTATGCCTACGCGGAGGTGCAGCCGTGGCTACGCTGGGCCTTCGGCGCGCGGTACGACTGGACGCAGTATCCCGTGAACCCGGGCAGCGAGTGGGCGGTGGAGCCCTACATCACCTTCAAGCCGTCGGAGTTCCTGCGCTTCCGGCTGGGCTACAAGCACACCGAGCGCACGCACCGGGTCACCGGCCCGGACGACCGCGGCAGCGCGCGCATCGTCGACGAGATCCTCTTCCAGGCCTCGTTCATCCTCGGCGCCCATCCCGTGGACGCCTTCTGATGCGCTGGAGGCTCGGTCTCGCGCTCGTCATCGTCGCGGCCCTCGGCTGGCCGGGCCGGCCGCCGGCCGCCGATCGGATCCACGTCGTGGCCACGATCAACGACCTGCGCCTGCTCGCCGAAGCGGTGGGGGGCGACCTGGTGGAGACGGACACCCTGGCTCGCCCTGCCCAGAACCCCGACGATCTCGAGGTGCGCCCCAGCCACATGGCCAAGGTGCGCCGGGCCGATCTCCTGGTCATCAACGGCCTCGACGTGGACGCCTGGGTCGAGGCCATCGTGGTGGGCGCCAACAATCCGAAAGTGGTCCCGGGCGCGCCCGGCCGCGTCGACCTCTCGCTCGGCATCCCGGTGCTCGAGGTACCGACGGTGCGGGTCGACCGCTCGATGGGCGACGTGCACCCCGCCGGCAATCCCCATTACTACCTTGATCCCGGCCTCACGCCGCAGGTCACCGCCGCCCTCGTGGACGCGCTGGCCCGGGTGGCCCCGCAGCACCGGGCGACCTTCGAGACGCGACGGCAGGAATTCCTTGAGAGGGTGAGCCTGGCCCTGAACGGCTGGGCGCGGACGCTGGCGCCGTTCAAGGGCGCGCCGGTCATCGTGTACCACAAGGAATGGGCCTATTTCCTGGCGCGCTTCGATATCCGCCAGGTCGACACGGTGGAGGACCGGCCGGGCATCCCGCCCTCGCCAGGGCACCTCGCGCAGCTCGTCCGGCGCATGCGCGACGAGAAGATCAAGGCGGTCATCGTCTCCGCGTGGAACGACCGGCGCACCGCGGAGCGGGTGGCCGCGGACGCGGACGCCAAGGTGGTGCTCCTTGCCCACGGCGCGGGGGCCCTCAAGGGCACCGACAGCTACTTCGATCTCTTCGACTACAACGTGCGCCACCTCGCGGAGGCGCTGACCCCACGGTGATCACCGCTTTGCGAGAGCTCCGCGGCTGAGATATAAGGTTTGCCTATGAGGGCCCTCGCGCGCCTGCCCCTCCGGCACGTCACACTGCTGGCGCTGGTCGCGCTGACCCTGGGCGCGCTCGTCCTGGAGGACGCGCAGCTCCTCCACCTGCACGGCGGCGACCGGCAGGCCGGGCTCTACAACGAGCAGCACGTCCTGGCGACCCTCTTTGCGACCTCGTCGAACGGGGCGCCCCTGCCCGCGGCCACCGCCGCCGCGCTTCTCGTCGTCCTCGCTGGCGCCATCGCGCTGCCCGAAGATGTTCGGCTCGCCGCGTCCGCGGCGCGCCACGCCCCGCCGCGCGCCCCGCCCGCCCGCTAGCGACACACCCCTCAGGACGTCGAGCTTCGGACGCCGCGCTTGCGGCGCCGCGACCGCTGTTCCCCATGCCAAGAGGAGTCGTCGATGCGAGTTCGCATCCTGATGTCGCTGCTCACTGTGCTCCTGCTGGCGGGCTTGCCCTCGGCGTCCGCGCATGCCGCCGACAAGGTCCGCGTCGTCGCGACCACCACCGATCTCAAGGCCCTCACCGAGGCGGTGGGCGGTGACCTCGTGGAGGTCGACGCGCTCGCCCGCGGCAACCAGAACCCGCACGATCTCGAGGTGCGGCCGAGCCTGATGGTGAAGGTGCGACGCGCCGACCTCGTGGTGATGAACGGGCTCGAGCTGGACCAGTGGGCCGAAGCGGTGATTGAGGGAGCGGGCAACCCCAAGGTCGTCCCTGGCGCGCCCGGCCGGGTCGACGCGTCGGAGGGCATCCTCGTCCTCGAGGTCCCGAAGACACGTGTGGATCGCTCCATGGGCGACATTCATCCGGTGGGCAACCCGCACTACTGCACGGACCCCGGCCAGGCGCCGGCGGTGACCGCGAACATCCTGAACGGCCTCGCCCGCGTGGCGCCCCAGCACCGGGCCGCGTTCGAGAAGAGCCGAGGGACCTTTCTCGCCAAGCTCGCCGACGCCCAGGCGCGCTGGACCTCGGACATGATGCCGCTCAAGGGCGCCAAGGTCGTGGTCGACCACGCGATGTGGGCCTACTTCTTCGCGCGCTTCGGGCTCGTCCAGGCCGGCACCCTCGAGGAGCGCCCGGGCATTCCCGCGACGCCGGCGCACGTCGCCAAGATGATCCAGCTCATCAAGGACGAGCGGATAAAGGTCATCATGACGATTCCCTGGGGTGACACCAAGCTCGCCGCGCGGATCGGCGAGGAGACTGGCGCTCGGGTGGTCGCGATGGCGCCCGCGGTGGGCGGGGTGAAAGGGACCAGCGGCTACATCGACACCGTGGACTACAATGTGAAGGCGCTCGCGCAGGCCCTGCGCTAATCATGACGACCGAGCTCCTCGCGCTGATGTGGGTGCCATTCCTCATGTGCCTGGTCCTCACGGGTATCCACGCCTACCTCGGGATTCACGTCATCGCCCGGGAGGTCGTCTTCGTCGACATCGCGCTCGCCCAGATTGCCGCGCTGGGCGCCACCACCGCGTTCGTCTTCGGCTGGGAGCTGGAGACGTGGGAGTCCTACGCGTTCGGGCTCGGCTTCACCATCGTGGGCGCCCTCGTTCTGGCGCTGTCGCGTACCCGCGAGCGCCACGTCTCTCAGGAGGCCATCATCGGCGTGGTCTACGCGGTGACCTCGGCGGCGGCGGTGCTGGTGGCCGACCGCACTCCGCACGGCATGGAGCATCTGCGCGGCATGCTGGTGGGCAGCATCCTCAGCGTCGGCGGCGTCGAGGTGATCAAGGTCGCGCTGCTCTACGCGGCCATCGGCGCGCTGCACTGGCTCTGCCGGCGCCCCTTCTTCCTGATCTCGACGAATCCGGACCAGGCGTTCCGCGACGGCCTCGCCGTGCGCTGGTGGGACTTCCTTTTCTACGCGTCGTTCGGCGTGGTCGTGACGAGCTCGGTGCGCATCGCGGGGGTGCTGCTGGTGTTCTCGTACCTCATTGTCCCCGCCCTCGCCGGCATTGTCCTCGGCGGCAGCCTGGCCGCGCGGCTCGTGATCGGCTGGAGCTTCGGGGTGATCGTGAGCGTGATCGCCATGGTAGGCTCGGCGGCGCTCGACCTCCCCACCGGCGCGACCGTGGTCTGCGCCTTCGGCGTGAGCCTGGCAATCCTGGGCGCCTACGCGCGCATGGCGGGCCGGCGCGCCCGCGTGCTCGGGCCCAGCGCGCTGGAGCCCACCGCGCTGGAGCCCGCCGCCCTCCACGCCGACTCGCGCGGCGGCCGGCTCGACCGCCGCTCGTGAGCCCGCGGGGACGGGTCGCGGTGCTCGCCGGCGCTCTTCTGGTCGTCGGCTGCGACGCCGGCCCGGCGCCCTCCCGCCCCGCCGCGCCGGCGCGACCCAAGGTCATCGCGACCTTCTTCCCGCTCTACGACTTCGCGCGGCAGGTCGCCGGTGACCGTGCGGACGTGAGCTCGCTGGTGCCCGTGGGCGTGGAGCCCCATGACTGGGAGCCGTCGCCTCGCGACGTGGCCGACGTGCGGAAGGCCGCGCTGCTCGTCTACAACGGCGCCGGCTTCGAGCCCGCGGTGGACCGCATGCTCCGCGACGTCAAGCCACCGGGCCCCCTCCCCGTCGATACGACCGCGGGGCTGCCCCTCCTCGACGCGCGTGGCGCGGGTGGCCGCGAGGACGCCCGCGCGCCCATGAAGGATCCGCACGTGTGGCTGGATCCCGCGCTGGCACGGCGTCAGGTGGACGCGATCGCCTCGGGGCTCGCCCGCATCGATCCCGCGGGCGAGGCGGGTTACCGGGAGCGCGCCGCGCGCTACACCGCCGCCCTGAGCGCGCTCGACGACGCCTTCAAGGCCGGTCTCGCGGCGTGCGCGCGGCGCGAGGTGGTCACCTCGCACGCGGCCTTCGGCTACCTCACGCGGCGCTACGGGCTCGAGCAGGTGCCCGTGGTGGGCGTGGCTCTGTCCGCCGAGCCAAGCCCCGCCGATCTCGCACGCCTCGTGCGCTTCGCGCGCTCGTCCGGCGTGCAGGCGGTGTTCTACGAGCCACTGGCGAGCCCGAAGCTGGCCGAGACGCTCGCGCGCGAGGTCGGGGCGCGCACGCTGGTGCTGAATCCCGTCGAGGGACTCACCGCCGAGGAGGCCGCGGCCGGCAAGGACTATCTCGCGCTCATGCGCGAGAACCTCGCGAGTCTCCGCGCCGGGCTCGGCTGTCGCTAGCATGGGCCGCGGAGCGCCGCGTATCTGTCTCGTCACCTGCCTCGCCTGGCCCGACATCTCGGCGAGCGACGTCTTCGCGGCGCGCGCGCTCGAGGCGCGGGGCGCCCACGTCACCGGTCTCCCGTGGAACCTGGAGGGCGCCCGCTTCGACGGCTTCGACGCGGTGGTGCTGCGCTCGAGCTGGGACTACCATCACGATCCGGACGCCTACCTGGCCTGGCTCGCGCGCTGGGAAGCGGCGAAGGTGGGCTTCTGGAACACGCCGGCGCTCATCCGGTGGAATATCTCCAAGGCCTATCTGCTCGATCTCGAAGGCGCCGGCGTGCCGGTGGTCCCCACGCTCATCCTCGATGACGAGGCCGCGCGCCTACCTGCGATCATGGCGGAGCGACGCTGGGACCTTGGAGTGGTGAAACCCCTGGTTTCGGCCTCGGCGCACAATACGACGCTCGTGCCCGCGAGCGAGGCGACCGCAGTGGCGCGCGCGATCGGCGAGGGCCGCATCCGCCGGCCCGTGATGCTGCAGCCCTTCCTCGAGGAGATCCGAACGCGCGGCGAGTGGTCGCTGATCTTCATCGACGGCACGCTCACCCATGCCGTGCTCAAGCACCCCGGCGACGGCGACTTCCGCGTGCAGCCCCGCTTCGGCGGCTGCTCCGCGCGGGCCGAGCCCGCCGCGGCCACCGTCGAGGTGGGCCGCCGGGCGCTTGCCGCCCTGCCCGAGCCGCCGCTCTACGTCCGCGTCGACGGGGTGGAGACCGCCTCCGGGTTCACGATCATGGAGGTCGAGGCGCACGAGCCCGGGCTCTTCTTCAACCTGGCGCCCGAGGCGGCGGACGCCTTCGCCGAGGCGATCCTGCGCCGCGCGCGCTCGCGAAGTTGACACTCCCGTGCGGCGACGAATACACTGCAATCGGTTTCGATCATGCCGTCCGACGCCGATCCACGCCGCCTGGTCCTTTCCGTTCCCGCTCATCGGCGCCGCCCATGAGCGCGAGCCGCGTCGCCTGCTGGCGGACGGTAGCCCTCGGCTCCGCCGTGCTCTTCCTGCTGCTCAGCGTGGCCGCGGCGCACGGGCCGCTGCCCGGCGATCCCGCGGCACGGATGCTCGTGAAGGCCTGGGCGACGCCGGCCGTCGTCGCGATGGCCCATGTGATCAACGTCGGCGGCACGTGGATGGTGCTGGTGCCGGCCACCGCCCTTCTGTTCGCGGTGTCGCGCCACGCGCGACGGCGCTGGTGGCTGTGGTGTCTGACCCTCGCGGCGGCGCCCATGATCGAGAACGTGTGGAAGGGACTGATCGGGCGCACGCGTCCCGCGGCAACGGCCTACGGCTTCCCCAGCGGCCACGCCACCGCGGCGGCGGTCTTCGTGGTCATCGCCCTCTACCTCTGCACCCGCGCGCAGCTCGGGACCGGGCGACGCGTGGCGCTCGCCGCGCTCGTGGTGCTCGGGCTGGGCGTCGGCGTCGGGGGGGCGCGCCTCGCGCTCGACGCCCACTGGGTCTCCGACGTGCTGGGTGGCTGGCTCCTCGGCGCGGCATGCGGGGGCGGCGCCGCCTGGTGGGACGCGATCCGCGCCGGCGTCCCGACGCCGGCGCCCGCCGCCGCGGCCCCGCTCACGCGGCGGACGGCGGACTGACATGCGGCCCCTCGTCGAGATCGACAACGTCAGCTTCACCTACGGAGAGGTGGCGGTGCTCGACGGCATCAACTTCACCGTCGAGGCGGGCGACTTCCTCGGCATCATCGGCCCCAACGGCTCCGGCAAGACCACCCTGCTGCGCTTGATGCTGGGTCTGCTGCAGCCCACGCGCGGCGAGGTGCGGCTCTTCGGGCATGTCCCCGCGGCCTTCACCCAGTGGGGGCGCCTGGGCTATGTCCCGCAGAAGGCCACGTTCGATCCCTCCTTGCCCGCCACCGTCCGCGAAGTCGTCGCGAGCGGGCTCGTCGCCACGCTCGGCATGCTGGGGCGCGCGAGCGCGGCCCAGCGGCGGCGGGTGGACGAGGTGCTCGCGCAGGTCGGCATGGAGGCGCACGCGGCCCGGCGCATCGGCGCCCTCTCCGTCGGCCAGCAGCAGCGCGTTCTCATCGCCCGCGCCCTCGTGGCCAAGCCCGAACTGCTGATCCTCGACGAGCCCACCGGCGGCGTGGACCCGGAGGCGCAGACGAGCTTCCACACGCTACTCCACCACCTGAACCGGGAGCGGGAGGTCACGCTGGTGCTGGTGAGCCACGACATCGGCGTGGTGGCCCGCGAGGTCACGCGTCTGGCCTGCCTCAATCGCCGCCTGATCTTTCATGGGCGCCCCGGCGATTTCCTCGGCGACGCCGCCCTCGCCGCGCTTTACGGCCCGACCGTCCGGGTCGTCTCGCACGAGCACTGACGGCGATGCCCGAGTTCCTCGCCTACGACTTCATGCAGCGCGCCTTGGTGGCGGGTGCCCTCACCGCACTCATCTGCCCGGCCATCGGCGTGTTCCTGGTGCCGCGTCGCCTCTCCCTGATCGCGGACACGCTGGCCCACATCGCGCTGGCCGGCGTGGCCCTGGGGCTGGTCCTCGGCGCGTCCCCGCTGCTGGGCGCCCTCGTCGTCACCCTGCTGGGCGCGGTCGGCATCGAAGGCTTGCGCGCGCGGGGGGCCCTCGCGGGCGACGCGTCGCTGGCGGTGTTTCTCTCCGGCGGCTTCGCCCTTGCGGTCGTGCTCATCAGCCTCGCCCGCGGGTTCAACGCCGACCTCTTCGCGGTGCTCTTCGGCAGCATCCTCACCGTAAGCCCCACCGACATCTGGCTCATCCTCGGCCTCGCCGCGGTGGTGGGCGTGACGATCGGCACTTTCTATCGGCAGCTCTTCACGGTGACCATGAACGAGGATCTCGCCCGCACCAGCGGCATCCCCGTGGCCATCCTCAACCTCATCCTCACGCTCCTGACCGCGCTCACCACCGTGGTGGCCATGCGCATGGTCGGCGTGCTCCTGGTGAGCGCCATGATCGTGATCCCCACGTTGACCGGCTTCGCCCTGGGGCGGAGCTTCCGCCAGGCTCTCGCCATCGGAATCGCGATGGCCCTGGTCTCGGTGGCCTCCGGCCTCATCGCCGCCTTCTATCTGCGCCTCGCCGCCGGCGGCGCCATCGTGCTCACGGCGCTCGCGATCTTCGCGGCCGCCTCGCTCGTCCGCCGGGCGGTGCCGCGGGCGCCCCAGGTCGCCGGGCTCGTCCTGGCTGCCGCACTCGCGTTCGTGGCCCCCGCGGCGGACGCGCAGGATCCCGCGTGCAAGCGCTGGCGCGAGGCCTTCGCGAGCATGCCGGTGCAGATGCTCACGCTCGAGACCGGCAGCAAGCACATCGCGGCTCGCGTGCGCATGGCCATGAGCTCGGAGCAGCAGGCGGCGGGCTTCCAGTGCGCGACACCCCAGGAGATCGAGCGGAGCTTGATCCTGTTCGACTTCGGCCGCGAGATCTCGACCCAGTTCCACATGCAGAACGTGCCCGCCCCGCTCGACATCGCCTTCGCCAAGGCGGACGGGCGCATCTTCGCCGTGCTTCGCATGGAGCCAAGCCCGACCGCCCTCTACGGGCCCATGGGCGACTTCCGCTACGCGCTGGAGGCGCGCAAGGGCTTCTTCGAGAGCCAGGGCGTGCGCCAGGGCGAATCCCGCCTGATGATTCCGCGCTGAGCGCCGTGCACCAGCACGCCCACGGACCCGGGCTCGGCGCCCACTCGCACGGCTCGCGGCACAAGGGCCGCCTGCGCATCGCGCTGGCCCTCGTGGGGGGATTCCTCTTGGTCGAGCTCGGCCTCGCCATCTGGACGGGTTCGGTCTCGCTGCTCGCCGACGCCGTGCACATGCTCGTGGACGCGGGCGGCATCCTCCTGAGCCTGGGCGCGATCTGGTTCGCCGAGCGCCCGGCCACCGCCCGAAAGACGTACGGCTACTATCGTGTGGAGATCCTCGCCGCGCTCGTCAACGGCGTGGTGCTCTGCGTGGTGGCCCTGGGGATTCTCTGGCACGCCTGGCACCGACTCTGGGCTCCCCCCGACGTGCCCGCGCTGCCTCTCATCATCACCGCCGCGGTGGGGCTGGGGGTGAACCTTGCGACGATGCGTCTTCTGCACGCGGGGGCCGCCGAGAGCCTGAACGTACGCGCGGCCTATCTCGAGGTCTGGGGGGACGCGCTGTCATCGGGCGCGGTGCTCGTGGCGGGCGCGGTGATCGCCTTCACGGGCTGGCACGCCGCGGACCCGCTGGCCGGCGCGGCCATCGGCCTCCTCATCCTGCCGCGCACCGTCGCCCTGCTCTCCCACGCGGTCAATGTGCTGCTGGAGGCCGTCCCCCCGCACCTGGACCTCGCGGAGATCGAGGCGGCCATGTGCGGCGTGGCGGGAGTCCGGCGGGTGCACGACCTCCACGTGTGGACGCTCACGTCGGGCCGCGAGGCCATGAGCGCTCACGTGACGGTCGAGCCGGGGACGGGGGGTGACCGCCTGCTGCACGACCTTCACGTGCTGCTCCACGCGCGCTTCGGCATCGACCACACGACGATTCAGGTCGAGACCGACGGCGGGCTGGTCCAGATCACCTCGCCCGCCAGCCGGCCCTGAGCCCCCTCACCCTGCCCTCTCCCCGGGGGAGGGGGGGAGACTTCAGTAGGAGCGCGGCAGGCCGAGGACGTGCTCGGAGAGGTAGTTGAGAGCCATCTGCTGCGACACCGGCGCGATCTTGTAGAGCCGGACTTCGCGCCACAGCCGCTCCACGTAGAACTCCCGCGCGTAGCCGAATCCGCCGAAGGTCTGAAGCGCGGCGTCGCAGGCCGCGAAGCCCGCCTCCGCCGCGAGCATCTTGGCGGCGTTCGCTTCCTTGCCGCAGGGCCGGCCGGTGTCGAAGAGCCACGCCGCCTTGAGGCAGAGCAGCTCGGCCGCCTCGAGCTGGGCGGCGGCGTGCGCGAGCGGATGCGCGATCGCCTGGTTCTTCCCGATGGGGCGGTCGAAGACCACCCGCTCCTTCGCGTACTGCACCGCGCGGTCCAGCGCGGCGCGCCCGATGCCGACGGCCTCGATCCCCACCACGATGCGCTCGGGGTTCAGCGAGTCGAGGAGGTGGTAGAACCCGTCGCCCACCGTGCCGATCACGTCGGCGTCGGGGACCTCGAGGTTCTCGATGACGATCTCGTTCGAGTCCACCGCCGCCCGTCCGAGCTTGTGGATGAGCCGGACATTGATGGCCTTGCGGTCGAAGTCGGTGAAGAAGAGCGTGAGGCCCTTGAGCGGCTTGGCGGGATCGCGCTCGCTCGTGCGCGCGAGCAGGAGGAACTTCGTGGCGTGCTGGGCGTTGGTGGTCCACACCTTGCGCCCGTTGACGATCCACGTGTCTCCCTGCTTCACCGCGCGGGTCTGGATCCGCGACGTGTCGGTGCCCGCGTTCGGCTCGGTGACGCCGAAGGCCAGGATGGTCTCCCCGCTGCAGAGCCCGGGCAGGTGCCGGCGCTTCTGCTCCTCGGTGCCGAACTTGATCACGGGCGTGGGCGGGAACACGTAGAAGTGGATGGGCGAGGCGCCCGAGGTCCCCGCGCCGGACGCGCAGATCTCGTGGAGCATGATGGCGGCCTCGGTGACGCCGAGCCCGGCGCCGCCGTAGGCCTCGGGCACCATGATGCCGAGCCAGCCCGCATCCGCGAAGGCCTTGATGAACTCGTACGGGTACTCGGCCTTCTCGTCCTTCTCCAGCCAGTAGTCGAGGGAGAAGCCGCGCGCGAGCCCCGCGACCTCCTTACGGATCATCTCTTGCGCTTCGGTGAGAGCGAAGTCCATGGGGAAATCCTCCGGTCCGATCCTACCCCAGGACGGCCCGCGACGGCGAGGCTTGCCCGGTCCCGGGCCCTCCGGTATCCTCGGGACGTGGAAACCACCCCGGCCATCCAGGATTATCTCGGCGCGATCTACGATCTCACCGGCGGCGACAAGCCCGTCATCGGCGCGCGGCTCGCGCGCCACATGCACGTGTCCGCCCCGTCCATCACCGAGGCGCTCCGGCGCATGCAGCGCGAGGGCTACGTCCGCCTCGCGGGCAAGAAGGAGATCCGCCTCACCACCAAGGGTCGGGGGATCGCCGAGACCATGGCCCGCCGCCACCGCCTGCTCGAGCGCTGGCTGACCGACGTGCTCGGGCTGGACTGGTCGCGCGCGCACGACGAGGCGCATCGCCTCGAGCACGCGCTGTCTCCCGTGGTGGAAGAGCGTCTCGCCGAGCAGCTCGGGATGCCGAGCACCTGTCCGCACGGCAATCCCATCCCCGGCATGCCCGCGCCCGAGGCGCACAACCCGATCCCGCTGAGCCAGGCGCACGCGGGCCAGGACCTCACGGTGGAGCGCATCACCGAGGAGGCCGAGGCCGACCGGCAGCTGCTGCATTTCCTCTGGGAGAGCGGTATCCGCCCGGGAGCGCGGCTCACCATCAAGGAGGTCGCGCCCTACGCCGGCACCATCAGCGTCCTCCTCGAGGGGCGCACGGTCACGATGGGCCTCGCCGCCTCGGGCAAGATCTGGGTGTACGACCCGAAGGATCCGCCGGAGACGGGCGGGCGCGGATCCGCGCGCGCGAAGCGCGCCCGGCCAGCGGCGCGCTAGGCGCATGGCGGCCGTCCAGGGCCTCTACGCGCTCCAGAACGGCTACATGGGGTTCGAGCGGAGCGGTCTCTTCTACGGCGAGCGCTCCGCCGAACGGTTCCAGATCCCGATCACCTGCTACATCGTGCGCACCGGCGACGCCGTCGTGCTGTTCGACACCGGCGTGTCGCCGCGCGCGGTGCCCGGCCTGCTCCGCAACGACCCCCTCGCCCGCTTCGGCGACGAGGATCTGCTCGTCCACCGCCTCGACAGCCTGGGGCTCGAGCCGGCCGACGTCGATCTGGTCGTGCTCTCGCATCTGCACTACGACCACGCGGGCGGCGCGTATCTCTTCCAGGACTCCGAGCTGGTGGCGCAGAAGGACGAGTACGCGTACGCGCACTATCCCGCGGCGTTCTTCGCGAGCTTCTACTACCGGAAGAACTTCGATCTCCCGGACTATCGCTGGCGCCTGCTCGACGGTGACACCGAGCTGGTGCCCGGCGTCACCGCGGTCCGGAGCGACGGCCACACGCCGGGGCATCAGTCGCTGCTGGTCGAGCTCCCCGAGTCGGGGCCGGTGATCCTCGCCGGCGACTCCTGCTACTGGCAGGAGTCCATCGACAAGGAGACGCCGCCCGGCGTGGTGTGGGATCCCACGCGGGCCATGCACTCGATCAAGCGGCTGAAGACGCTCGCGCGGGCGACGGGTGGGCGCATCTTCCCCAGCCACGACCCCGAGTTCTGGAAGTCGGCCATCAAAGCCCCGGACGGCTACCGCTGACCATCACGCCTCTCCGCCCTCTCCCCACGAGGGAGGCGGGGTGAGGAAGAAGGAGATCACCATGGGCGTCCTCGACGGAATCAAGGTGCTGGAGCTCGCGCGGGTCCCGCCGGCGGAGCTGCCCGGCATGCTGTTCGCGGACATGGGTGCGGAGGTGCTGAAGGTCGAGACGCCGCCAGAGACGCCCGAGGCCTCCGACGTGAAGCGCCGCGCCGCCTTCGCCTACGTGAACCGGAACAAGCGGTCGCTCGCCATGAACCTCAAGGCCCCCGAGGGGCAGGCCCTGTTCAAGCGCCTCGCCGCCGAGGCCGACGTGATCGTCGAGGGCTTCCGGCCCGGCGTGATGAAGCGGCTCGGGGCCGACTACGAGACCATCCGGGCGCTCAATCCCCGCATCGTCTACTGCTCGCTGTCGGGCTTCGGGCAGAACGGGCCGTATCGTGACTACCCCGCCCATGACATGAACTATCTCTCGCTGGCGGGCGTGCTGAACCTCATCGGCGAGGCCGACCGCAAGCCGGCGATCCCGCTGAACATCGTGGCGGACTACGCGGGCGCGAGCATGCATGGCGCCCTCGGCATCATGTTCGCCCTCTTCGCCCGGGAGCGCACCGGCCGGGGTCAGCTCGTGGACGTCTCCTACCTCGACACCTCGGTGGCGCTGCTCGCCGCGACGCCCAACATGCGCTTCTACTGGAGCGACGGGATGGCGCCGAAGCGTGGCGCCGGCTTCCTCGGCGGCTCCTACCCCTACTACGCCATCTACGACACCCTCGACGGCAAGCTCCTGACCATCGGCTGCACCGAGCCCTGGCTGTGGGAGAACTTCTGCAAGGCGATCGACCGCCCCGACCTTGCCCGCTTTTCCCGCAAGCCCGACCAGTTCGTCCGCGAGGCCAATGCCGAGGAGATCCGGGCGCGCGAGGAGATCCAGGCCATCTTGAAGACGCGCACGCGGGACGAGTGGTGGGACTTCCTGGTCAAGGCCGACGTCTGCGTGGGCAAGGTCTACGAGCCCGACGAGATGGTGCGCGACCCCCAGCTGCACGCGCGCGACATGGTGGTGGAGCTCCAGCATCCCGTGCACGGGAAGATCACGGAGTTCGGCGTACCCATCAAGCTCTCGGACACGCCGGGCTCGGTGCGCCACGCCGCGCCCGCCGCGGGCGAGCACACCGACGAGGTGCTGCGCGAGCTGGGCCTCTCCGCCGCCGAGATCGGCGCGCTACGCAGCTCGCGGGTGGTCGCCTAGCCGCCCCGCGTCCCCGCGGTCACTTGAGGGTGGCCGCGGTGGGCACCGAAAGGGCGCGCGCCTCCAGCGCGCCCGGCGGCACCTCGGTCGCGCGCACCGCGAGGGGCTGCGCCCGCGCGGTCACGTCGACCGGCTTGGCGACGAGATCGCGCTCGGAGATCTGCGAGGCAACGAGAACGTCGCGGCCAACCGTCTGCGTGGGCAGCCAGGTCGCCACGAGCATGTCGTACCCCGCCGCCCCCATGCTGTCCGTGAAGCCGGCGACCCGATATTCGCCCGTCCGTCCCGTCGCCACCGCGCGGAACTCCACCTGGCCCAGCGCGCGCAGTGTGGCGTGCGCGACGATGCGACCGCGGTCGTCCACCACCATTCCGAATCCCCAGTAGCGCTCGCGGAAGGGATCGCGCCGCCGGCCGACTACGACCACGCGGCCGTCCCCGCCGTCCGCGGCGGCGAACGCTTCGATGGTCTCGAGCCCGCGCAGCTCGCGGGCGAGCCGAACGCCGTGGTCCGGACCGATCCGCAGCACGAAGGGGCTGCGCCCGGGCCGGGCGCCGAAGAGGCTCCCCACCAGGGCGACGCTGCCGTCGGCGAGCGACACGAGCGCGCGCGGTTGCGCCGGACCTTCCAGCTCGTAGCGGCGCGCCCAGAGCGGGCGGCCTGCCGCATCCAGGCCCAGGAGGAATGGCGTGCCCGCGAACCCCACGTTCGGCTGACGCAGGTACCCCGCGACGATGGCGCCTCCATAGGGGCCCGGCACCGCCGCCACCGCGTAGCCCGGCTCGCCGACGTCGTAGATCTGCGCCCAGCGCAGCGTGCCGTCGGGAGCCACCCGCACCACCGCCACCGCTGGAGTCGTGCCGCCGAGCCCGGCATGGCCCACCACCACCAGGTCGTCCCCGGCGGCGGTCGCGTCGTGCATCCGCTCGATCCCGCCGCCGTCGAGTGTCCTCGCCCAGAGCGGCGCGCCGGCGCCGTCGATGCGCACGAGCAGCGGCCGCGCCGCGACCGGCGTGGCGGCGCCCGCGAATCCGCTTGTGCTGGATCCGAAGAGCAGAACCCCGTCGCCGGCGACGGCGCCGCCATCCAGCTCGTCTTCGTCAGACCCTCCATAGGTGCGCGCCCACTGGTAGCGCTGGTCCGGCACCTCGCCCATCGCCAGAAAATGGGTCCCGGGGACGAAGCTGTCGCGCGTGAGCCCGAGGTAGACGCACGCCCCGTCGGCGCGACAGAAGGCCTTGCGGACCAGGTCGGTGCCCGAGCCGCTCACCAGCTGCGCACGCCAGCTTCCCACCACCTCGATGTCGGTCGTGCCGAGGTCCCAGACGCGCAAGACTGGCTCGATGGGTCCGCGCCCGCTGGCGCAGGCGGCGAGCGCGAGGGCGGCGGCGAGGCCCAAGCGGCGCAGGCGCGGCATGCGGGCACGATAGCACGCAGCGGCGCGCGGGCGCGGTATCATCCACCGGCATGGACTTCTCGCGGCTCTCTCTCGAGGCCTGGAGCGCCCTGTGGAGCCGCCTGGGCGCGCGGAACGATGCCAGCCCGCTCCACGCCGCGGTGCTGACCCGCTACGGGGAAGCGCATCGCGCGTATCACACCGCCGAGCACATCGCCCGCATCCTGCCTCTGCTCGACGGCGTCCGGGCGCGGCTGCGGGAGCCGGACGAGGCGGAGCTGGCGCTGTGGTTACACGATCTCGTCTACGACCCGCGCGGCGCCGACAACGAAGCGCGGAGCGCGGCCATCGCGGCCGAATGGCTCGCCGCCGGCGGGGCCCCCGCGGCGCGGAGCGAGCGCGTGCGCGCGCTCATCATGGCCACGCGCCACGCCGCGCCGCCCGAGGAGCACGACGCGCGCTACGTGGTGGACGCGGATCTCTCCATCCTGGGGGCGGCGCCCGCGGCGTTCGACCGCTACGAGACGCAGGTGCGGCGAGAGTACGCGTTCGTCCCGGAGGCGGAGTGGCGCACGCGGCGCGCCGCGCTCCTCCGACGCTTCCTCGCCCAGCCTCGCCTCTTCCTCACCGAGGAATTCGGGCGCTTCGAGGCCCCCGCGCGGGCCAATCTGGCGCGCTCGTGCGCGCGCCTCGAGGGGTGAGGGCGGCCGCGGGCTAGGGCGCGGGCGTGAGCAGCGGGCCCAGCTGGCCGACGTTCTTCAGCTCGTCGGCGGCGAGCACCGCCGCCGCGAGCTCTCGGGCGCGCCGCTCGCCGAGCACCGGCGCGGCGAGCGCCTCGAACTTGGCGACGACGTCGCCCTCGCTCGCGGGGTTCTCTGCGTCGCCTCGCACCACGCCCGCCTCGCCTTCGAGCGTGCGGCCGTCGCACAGCTGCAGCCGGAGGCGCGAGGTCGGATAGTCGGAGCGGCGCGGCGTCATCGCCGGGTCCGCGGTCACCGTCACCCGCCCCGCCAGCTCCCGGATCCGCGCGTCACCGCGGGCGGTCTCGTCGAAGGCGGCGAGATCGCCGTGGCCCAGCACCAGACCGGCGGCCACCGCCCACGGAATGGAGAATTTGGCGGCGAGCTGGCTGGGCGGCGCGGGCGCCGCCATGCGCAGCCCGAAGGGGAACACGAGAACCTCGGCGGCGACCACGTCCTCCGCGCGGAAGGGCTCCCGCGCGCGAATGGCCGCGAGGGCATCGAGCGCGGGATGGTTGTACCGGCAGCACGCGTAGAACTTGAAGTAGTTCTGCTCGATGCGGAGCGGACCGCCCCAGTCGTCCAGGGCCCGCTCGGGGTCGAAGCGATCGGCGAGGATGGTCCCGTACACGTCACTTGGCGCGTCGGGCAGCCCCGTGAAGCCCGCCCGGTGGAGCTCGACCGCCAGCAGGCCTTCCAGCCCCGAGCGCCCGGGATAGGCGTTCCGCACGGTGGCGCCCTCGAGCGCGGGTGTCCAGGTGTTGGCCGGGCTCATGCTGGCCGCGAGATTGATGACATCCCGGATGGTCCGCGCGTCGGCTCCGGCAAGCCGCGCCACCGCCACCGCGGTGCCGATGGTGCCCCACGTGCCGTGAGAGTGCACATTGCCGCGCGGCACGGTAGCGCCGCCGATGCGGGAGGAGACCTCGTAGCCCGCGACCAGCGCCTCGAGCAGGCGCGCGCCGTCGGCCCTGCGCTCTTCCGCCACGGCGAGCGCCCCGGGGACCACGTGGATGGCGGGATGGCCGCCGCCCCAGCGATTGCCCTCGTCCACCTCGAGGGCCACGCCCGCGGTGGCGTTCACGAAGGTCGCGAGCAGCGGATCGGTGCGGACGGCGTGGCCGATCACGGTCGCGGCCGGGCGGGTGGCGCGCTCGGCCATGGCCGCCGCCAGACGCGCGTTCTCCGGCTCCGCGCTGCCCGCGAGGATCGCGCCCAGCGTGTCGAGCAGGACGAGGCGCGCCGCCGCCGCCGCCCCCGGCGAGAGCTGCGCGTAGGACACGTCGGCGGCGAAGCCCGCCAGCGTGTCGAGATAGTGCCCGGTCACGGTCTCAGCGCGCCGCGCCGCCCAGCGGCGGCACCGGCACGCCACGGCGGAGGAATTGCCCGTAGCCCGCGGGCCGCGCCAGCCGCCCGCGATCCAGGAGCACCTCGCCGCGCAGGAGCGTCATCCAGGGCCGTCCCCGCGCCTTCCAGCCCTCGTAAAGCGTCCACCCCGCGATGCCCTTGTGGTCCTGCACGGTGATGGTCGTCTCGGGATCGGGATCGATGATGGTGAGGTCGGCGTCGGCCCCCACCCGGATGGCGCCCTTTCTCGGATAGAGCCCGAAGATCCGCGCGGGGTTCTCCGCCATCACGCGCGCCATCCAGGTAATGGGAAGGCCGCGCCGGACCACGCCCTCACTATAGGCCAGCGGCACCAGCGTCTCCACCGAGGGGCTCCCGAAAGGAATGGGCGCGCCCTTGCCGTCCACGAAGATGTTCTGCCAGCCCGGCTCCTTCAGCGCCTTGCGCCGCGGCGAGTGATCGCTGGCCAGCGTGGCGATGTGCCCGCCCGCCGAGCCCTCCCACAACGCTGCCTGATTGCTGCCATCCGAGGGACGAAGCGGCGGGCCGATCTTGGCGAACGGCCCCCACGTCTCCATCTCCTTCTCGGTGAGGAGCAGATACTGGGGACACGTCTCCGTCCAGACGCGCTGGCCCTCCGCTTGCGCCTGCTTGATCCGCTCGAGCCCGCCCTTCGTGGACAGGTGCACGACGTAGACCGGGCAGCCCGTCATCGCGCCGATGCGGATGGCGCGGTTGATCGCTTCCTCCTCCGTCCACGGGGGGCAGGTGGCGGGAAAGTCGGTGGGCTTCACCTTCCCGGCCGCGATGAACTTGTTCTCCAGATGGTAGAGGATGTCGCCGTTCTCGCAGTGGAGCTGGCAGATGCCGCCCAGCGCGGCGAGCCGCTCCATCACCTGGGCGATGAAGTCGTCCGTGCACATGCGCTTGGGACGCTTCTTGTACGTCATGAAGATCTTGTACGACGTCACCCCCATCTCGAACGTCTCGGCGAGGCCATCGAGGATGTGGGGCTCGTTGTTGAGGATGAAGTGGAAGCCAAAGTCCAGCACGGACTGCTGGCTCGCCTCGTCGGCGAGCCGCTTCGTCGCCATCGGCAGGGTCTCGCCATCGTTGTACTCGGCGAAGGCGATGAGCGTCGTGAGCCCGGCATGCGCGGCGGCGAGGGGCCCCGAGCTCCAGTCGTCGTACACCGCGCCCAGGTGGACGTGGCAGTCGATCAGGCCGGGGAGGACGTACTTGCCGGTGGCGTCGATGGTGCGCTCGGCGGGCGGCAGCGCCTCGTCGTGGCCCAGGGCCACGATGCGCCCGCCCCGGATCGCCACCGACGTGTCGAGCACCTCGGTGGCGGTCACCACCGTGCCGCCGCGGACGATGGTGTCGACGGACCGCGCGGCGGCCATCACTCGGCCTTCCGGATCGGCTGGGTGATGAGGCCGTAGTGCTCGGGATGGCGGCGGCCGAAGAAGTCCCACCGCTTGCGCGCCGGCGTCATCTGGTCGAGGTCGATGCGGGCGGCGATGAGCTCGTCGCCGGTGGTGCCCGCCTTGGCCAGCACCTGGCCCAGCGGTCCCACGATGCAGGAGCCACCGATCAGCTCCATGCCGTCCTCCACGCCCGCCTTCGCGATCCCCACCACGAACAGGCTGTTCTGGTACGCGCCGGCGCGGAGGCACAGCTCGTTGAGATCGAGGGCCAGGGGTGAGAGCGGCGTGTTGTAACCGATGAGCACGATCTCCGCCCCGAGGATTCCCAGGCACCGATACGACTCGGGATAGCGGCGGTCCTGGCAGATGGCGATGCCGACCTGAGCCTTGGCGGCGGGGAACACCTTGTAGCCGGTGTCCCCGGTTTCGAAGAAGTGCGGCTCGTACACCTGGGCGAACCCATCGGGCTTGGTCACCCCCGGAAGGTGAATCTTTCGGAAAATCCCGGCCATCCGCCCTGTCTCATCGGTGAGGAGCGCGGTGTTGAAGTAGTGACCGTCCGCCTTCTCGGAGAAGCCCACGTGACAGGCCATCTTCGCCGCCTTGGCGCGCGCCAGCAGCGGCAGCAGCGCCTTGGGCGGCACCTCGGTCTCGAAGAACTGGTCGTAGTCGTCGCGAATGCGCTTGGGGAAGTACGTGGTCAGCGCCATCTCCGGATACGCGATGATCTCGACGTCCTCGCGCACGGCCTGTTCCATGAGCGCGAGCATGCGCTCGACGATCTCCTCGCGGCTCGTGCCCTCGTTGTTGGGGCCCATCTGGGCGGCGGCGACCTTGACGAAGCGTGGCATGGCGATCTCCCTGGTGCGGGTGTGCTCCGCGGCGACCCGGTGATGATAGCCCGGACGCGGGCCCTCCGGTAGACTGCGAGTCATGACGGCTCCGTCGGCGACGGTAGGCGCGACGCAGTCGGTGAGCCGGACGATTCACGCCGAGCGCGTGCTCCTCCTGGGCTGGGGACGCGCGCTCCTGCTTCAGTTCGCGCATCCGCTGGTCGCTCAGGGCATCATCGAACACAGCGCCTTCCTCCGATCGCGCCGCGGGCGCTGGGGACGGCTCCGGCGCACGCTGGATGCGATGCTCGCCCTCACCTACGGGACGCCGGACGAGGCCGCCGCGGTGGCCCACGGCATCAACGCAATTCACGATCGCGTGCACGGGGCCGCGGTGCTGCCCTCGCCCACGCGATCGGTCATGCCCTACTCGGCGCACGATCCGGCATTGCTCGCCTGGGTGCATGCCACGCTGCTGGACTCGTTCCTCCTCGCCTACGAGCTCTACGTGGCGCCGCTGAGCGCGGCGGAGAAGGACCGGTACTGTGCCGAGTCGGCCGGCATCGAGCCCATGCTGGGCATTCCCGACGGCCGCCTGCCGCGCTCGATGCGCGCCCTCGCGGCCTACATGGATGAGATGATCACAGGTGACGAGCTCGTCGTGACGGACGGAGCCCGGCGCCTGGCCACGGAGCTCCTGAGGCCGGTGCCGCGCATCGCCCTGCCGCTCATGTGGATCGTGCGCCTTCCATCGATCGGCCTGCTTCCAGCCCGCATCCGCCGGGACTACGGCTATGCCTGGTCGCCGGGCCGTGAGGCCGCCCTCCGGACGTCGGCGCAGGTCATTCGCGTGTTGCTGCGCCTCACACCCGGCGGCCTCCGACACTGGCCGGCCGCCCGCCGGCGGCGGGACACCGGGTAGCTTCTGCCCGACCCGAGGGCAGTTTGCCCTGGCGGCGGCCGCCGGGAACATCTCCTCATGGTACTCATGACGGCCGGTTACGCGTCAGGCGTGCCCCGGCGCAGGGCTTGCAGCGCTCCCCGCGCCGGGAGGAGCGCCATGGACCTGCGGGACGAGATCGCTGAGCTGGTCAGACACGCCGGGGGCATCTTCAACGGCATCTGGGATACCCCGCGCGGGCGCTTCGCCACCCTGACCGACCCGAGCACGCTGTCGACCGCGTTGACGCCGGTGGCGGGTATCTCCATCGCGTCGATCCAGGCCGCGCTCGACCGAGTGCGGACGGGTTTCTAGCGGCGATACGCGATAGTCGGCCGGGATCGCGAAAGGGGCTACGGAGGAATCCGTGGCCCCTTCTGGTGTCGGGCCCGCGTGCGGCGCTTCGTGTCGGCACGCCGGGCCCGCTCGTGATTGCCGCACACCTCGCTCGAGCACCAGACGCGTGAGCCGTTCGGGCTCGCGTCCACGATGAACCAGCCGCAGCCCTCGGCCTGGAAGCGTCCCACCCGCGCCGCGTCCTCCGACGAGAGCAGCGCGGTGAGCATGGCCCTCGGCTGGGTGGGCGGCACCGCGCTCGGCCATGCGCTGCCCCTGACCCCGCGCGGGCCGCTGGCGGTCGCGGCCGCCTTCCTGCCGTTGGCCTTCATCGTTGCGCTGCTGCCCACGCAGGGCGCGGCCGGCAAAGCCTCCTGCCCTGAACGGCCGCCACCGCGGTGGCGATCGGCGTCGCCGCCACGCTCGGCGCCAGCTGGGCGATGCTGATCGGGGGCGCGGCGGGCACCGCGGTCAGCGCGCTGAGGCGCGACGCTGCCGGAGCGTGACGTCCTGCTCGTGGTGCTGACGGTGGGCGCCGCGAGCGTGCTGATGCGCGTCGGCGGTTTCCTCGCCGCCGGCGTCCTCCCCTCGCATGGCGCGCTGCCACGCATCCTGCGGCTGGCGCCGGGGAATCTCATCGTCGCGTTCGCGGCGCCGGGCGTGCTCGACGCGGGCTGGCCGGCTCTCGCCGGCTGCGTCGCCGCCGACGTCTCGGATGAGCAAGGCGGCGGAGACACGAAGGGGGCCACGAGTCACCCCGTAGCCCCCTCGAGAGTGGAGCGGCCGACCGGATTCGAACCGGCGACGTCCAGCTTGGGAAGCT
>Ga0207428_10000980_pt1 | contig 31561 bp, 33 predicted proteins | sample RhiMethybrSRZTD1_FD_187600 | JGI IMG/M metagenome (GOLD analysis project Ga0207428, IMG submission 187600) | Populus rhizosphere microbial communities from Tennessee, USA - Rhizosphere MetaG P. TD hybrid SRZTD1 (SPAdes) (version 3) | ecosystem: Host-associated > Plants > Roots > Rhizosphere >...
TGCTGCCGGTGGTGGTGCTGCTGCCGGTGGTGGTGCTGCTGCCGGTGGTGGTGCTGCTGCCGGTGGTGCCGAAGCATCGGCTTTGTCTAATTTACAGTCACAAACTGTGTACTTGCATCCGTCACCATCATGGAACCTTCCAATATCATGTTTGCAATGCCAACATGCCATTCTTGAGTCATCATCCATTGAGTCTCCTGCAGTTTAAAAGGTTATGTATCTGATTTCTCTTCTTATATAAAAAATGATGACACCTAAAGAATTCCTCGATTCCTACGTAAAGAATTTCAATACAAGAAATCTAGATTCTATAATGGACATGTATGAAACTGATGCGTGTTTTGCCATTCAAATGGGACAAGTTATTAATGGTCTAAAAAATATACGTCAAAGCCTGCAGGATTTCTTTAACATGAATGGTAATTTGGAATCGAAAGTAAAAGGAGTAATCCAGACAAGTGATCTTGCCCTCGTAAACACCGAATGGTCATTCAAAGGAACCGCGCCCGATGGAAAGCCGATTAACATTTCTGGTAGAGCCACAGATGTTCTGCGTCAACAATCAGATAGCACTTGGCGTGTACTCATAGACAATCCTTGGGGGACAGATTTGTAATCGGCGTTTCAGAACTCGACCTCAACTTCATAGGAAACTATATGATAATTTGTGGGAAGTCTTACAAGTACCCAAAGCATAAAAAACAACGCACCTCTGAATACGGCATAAACCCAGTTTACTTTAAACTTTCATTTAATGAGATGAAAAGAATAGCAAAGCCATTATTATTTTGTTAGTATTTTTGGAGCATCAATAATTCTACCATACTTTGATCTACTAACCGTGCAAGATTGCGTGCTGGACTTTTTCTATGATTTACAGGACAGGCAGCAGTCCAACCATTCAACATCATATCAAAATTGCCAAGGATAATCAATTTCTCTTTTTGATCTAGAAATAGCTACATTAATATCATGTAGATTTCCAGCTGCCCCTACTCGCTTTTCTGGATTGTTCCTAACAAGAGAATACAAAACAATATCTGCCCGTATCCCCAGACCCGCAGTGGTTGTCACGACTCTAATATTGCCAAGGCCCATTTGCAAGAGCAATTACAATCTTCAAACAGTTATTTTGGTGGTTTTCAGATATATCACTTGCCTTTTATATGATGGTAAAATTGGTCTATTATCTTAGCATTAGTCGGGTTTGGAACCGTTTGTATCTTGCTAATTGTAGTTGTTAGCTTAGCAGGCATCTGTTACCCTCCTTGACAACCTCGAGACATCGGAGTATGCTTGACCAAAGTATATGAACCCACTTACCCAGTGAGGCCAGTGGGATTTGAACCATTTTTGACATGATTTTTGGTCCCATTTTACTCATAGAAGGTTAGATAGTAGATGGATCCGGGTTCGGTGGGATGCAATACACTACTGTATGTAATCCGTCTTTGGAGGGTTCGGTGGGATTAGTGCCGATATCGGTGTTAAAAGTAGGTTCCAAATAGGCATACATATGATTGAGCTTTAAAGGTTTCTAAACCCCCAAGTTATCTTTTGAAGAGGGTAGGTCGTTTGTTAACTGTAATGGACACAGATGGCCCAACGGTATGACCACGGACCAATCGACACTTATGAAAAAGGGGTTTGGAGAATATCAACTACTAGAGTTCCTAAACAATTATTTTTTAGGCTTGCAATTAACGATAAGCAATTAGTATGTTAAGATCACGTTTGTATTTCATCGCTAAATGCTTAAGATTCTCACAATGCCGATATGATTCAAAGGTTATAAGTTAGATCTTGGCAGAGTAATCATATTGACTAGCGGCAATGAAGACGCAGGGTTCAAGGATTATGGTTCTGCTGTGAACGCTTCAGCTATGGATGATTGGCAAAAGATAAGTGAAAGGGGCAGGGTGGCTAAAGTGACACCCTATGGAGATCCCACAGAAAATCTTCTTATTGAACTGAAAGAAGAGATTAGGGAACTTCAAAACAGAGTATCAAGCTTAGAATCTAAGCTTGATAAGTTCTTGGAATCCAAGTGTACATAGATCCAGTTGAATATCGATCAGCTTACGACTGGTGTAACGAATCCGTCGGTTACCGTTGACATATTCTGTAACATTCACGTTCAAATCAATCGGTCGTCTACTCCCTATTTCGCCCCTTGTACCGCCTCTAGCTAAACCATAAAGTGGCGCTGCGACATCGGGTGTTAAATAAAATAGAAGAAAGGAAATACTACAATGTGGCAGACATTACTTTATCGACAAAGCTGGTACAGGGATAGCGAAGCTAATCATAATGTGTACATATAAGGATTATTAGAATATTATAACTTCAACTATCCTGAGATATGCCGGTTATTTTAGACCTGTCTGCTTATCCATAACCCGAGATCTCGCTGAAGCCAGAGATTGGTCAATTTGATATATCGCCAGCTTGTCTTTTCCAAGTAAATCAAACTTTTGGAGAATTGTATGAAATAATGTTTCCTCTTCTATTTGTTCAGTTACAAACCACTGCAAGAATGAGTATGTAGAGCGATCTTTTTCTTTTTCAGCCATATCAATTAGATCGGAAATAGCCTTAGTTACTGTTTGCTCGCTCTTTAGGCCAAATTGGAAAGTAGATTCCAGAGATTGGAAACTACTTGGTGGTTTTTCAATTGCTGGAATTATCGCCTCTGCTCCAATACCATTCAGATAATGGATAAGCTTTAGCATATGTCCATTTTCTTCTGCAGCTTGTTCAAAGAAGAAGGCGGAGCTTCCGTCGTATCCGATTCTCTCACACCACGATCCGATTGCAATGTATGCATTTGCAGATGATGCCTCGTAGGAAATTTGATCATTGATCGCTTTTGCCATTTCGGTTGAAATCCGCATTATAGTAATCAAGGTTTTTTGATATCTATATGTTTTGCTTCACATGGTAATGGATACAGAGAATAAGTAGTGCTGGGCGTTGCGATTTACCTCTAACTGCGTTCTTTACAAGAAATGTGATTATAAGACAGGATCAATTCCAAGCTGCACCGCTACTTCATCCCTGTTCGAATTAAAACAAGGAGAAGAGGTTACAGTGGCCGGTCCAGTTTCTGGGACAATATACCAAGCAATCAAGGCTGGAGAAACTCCAGCGACCGCCACTGTTTATTACCTGACAGAAAATGGTCAGCCCGGTAACGTTACAAAACCATTTGTATTCACGATTAGTTAGCGCATCATTACATACCTACTATGGAAGAGGATGATAAAAGATAGTATCCTTCAAAAGTATTCAGGCAACCCAGTGATATTTCATAGGATAATCAAATTGGAGTATCGGATGTCCCCAATTTTCCCAACTCTTATTTAATACTATGTTACCCAGCGGCACAAGGAGCCGTCATATTATTCAACAAGTCGCTAGTGATATCTATATATTCTATATTGTCACAGATATATTGTGCAAGTAGTACGGAATAATAGGTATTTTGGAAATCGAGCAATAACTGCTCTGGGGATCTCCATTATGGCTGATGCGCTAGATTACTTTCTGGCTCCGCTTTTTAGTAGCCCGGTAATTGGTGATATATTTGACTCCATAATAACGAGTATATTGTACTCCATAACAAAGAGCAAATCGGCAACAGCTATTAATCTAATTGAGTTCATTCCAGTAGTTGGAGACTTTATTCCCGTCTATACACTTTCCACCTTATACTGGATTTCTAAGGAAATAAGAAAACCAGAATCAGAAAGGTCCTATCACGAAAGGCCACAACTTCATTATCATAAGAGAAGTGTGGCCAAGGATTTGGTAGGCATGGTAAAACGGCGTCTGAAACCAAGAGATTCTCTCGCGGCAGTTGAATAAATGAACAATTAAACCAAAAGCGATTTCTAGAGTTTTGTTTGTTATCTTGTCGACGTTTTTCTACTCCTAAAGGAAACCTCCATCACAACGATTGACGTCTGAATTAGTGATTATTTTTGGGGCCAGTGGAATTTGAACCATAATTGACCTGATTTTGGGTCCCAATTTAGCTTACAAAGATCCATTTGTATCTGAATAACCGAGATTATTTATTATATTATCTTTGGTACTGTCAGCTAGTTCAAGGACGACCCAAGTTTCTGCTTGATAGGAGCTTCAAAGATAACCTTGAGTATAGACATATCGGATAGCATTGTAAACAAACAATGACTTCGTATTGCTAAATATGATATTTCACAGTAGCTAGCCTAAGGGGCCGTCCATTCCATCAAACTACGAGAACCATTTCCGCTGCAGGAAGGCCCTAGACTCGGCGGCCATTCTGTTTGTCCCAAGACCCGTAGTCATTCGCTGAGTCTCCTGCAGCTAACAAACAAAAGATCGAAACAATGTTAAGGTTAGCTAGGTGCGCTGAACTAGTTTGTATCTCACACTATGATGCCTAAGAATAAGCTTCAGTACTTTGTCATATGGTGTTACTGTTATTTGAGGGAAGTCATATCAATAGAAAAGCGATACTTTACATCCGCATGGGAAAGTCTCTCATAAGCCTCGTTGACTTTCTCGATTGGAATAACCTCCACATCAGCGGTGATGTTATTTTTGCCGCAAAAGTCAAGCATCTCCTGTGTTTCGGCAATACCCCCAATGTTCGAACCTGAGAGACTGCGACGCTTCAATATAAGACTAAAGGCCGCTACTGCATGAGGCTTGCCTGGTGCGCCAATAAGAGTCATGTTACCATCGCGGCGGAGTAATCGTAGGTATGAGTTAATGTCGTGTTCGGCTGAAACAGCATCGAGGATGAAGTCGAAGCTGCCTTCATGCTTGCGCATCTGATCGGTATTTCGCGAAATAATCACTTCATCTGCACCGAGTCGTAGCGCGTCGGTTTTTTTGTTGGGCGAAGTGGTAAAAACTATGACATGTGCTCCAAGTGCATGAGCAATCTTTACTGCCATGTGACCAAGCCCACCGAGACCTACCACACCGACCTTTTTGCCCTTGGTAACACTCCAATGTCGCATGGGCGAATAGGTTGTAATTCCGGCGCATAAGAGAGGTGCGACTCCGGCTAGGTTTAGGTTGGAAGGAACACGTAGGACAAAGTGATCTTTGACTACAATACTTTCAGAGTAGCCACCATAGGTGACGCCTCCAAGGTGCACATCAGGAGAGTTGTAGGTGAGGGTCATATGTGGACAATACTGCTCAAGACCAGCCTGACACTCCTCGCAGTCGCCATCAGAGTCAACCATGCAGCCTACTGCAGCAATGTCTCCAGGCTTGAACTTGGTTACTGCAGAGCCAACCTTGGTGATACGGCCAACGATCTCATGTCCAGGAATGCATGGATAGACAGTTGGCACACTCCACTCACTACGGACGGTATGGAGATCAGAGTGACAGATACCGCAGAAAAGGATTTCGATCTGAACGTCGTGTTCACCCGGATCGCGTCGCGGGACCGTGATAGGGGCAAGGGGTGATTCCGCATTAGCAGCAGCGTAGCCTTTCGCTCTATACTGACCACGTACTTCAGAGCTAAATTGTGTTGTTGTCATGACAGCCTCAGTACGATATGATATAAAGGCATTCTAGCCAAGGAAGTCCTTTAGGCCACAGATGCTGAAGGAAATGTTATACCTCTAGAAGAAATCCTGTTCTCTGGCGACCTTGATTTTGGGTACAGAAGATGTCATTAGCTTGGTTTACTTCATAAAATGTGCTAATACCATATTGTCCCATTATTATTATCACGTCATAGGAAAGCCTAAAGTAGCCTAGGAGACTCAGCGAAAACGTTCTCGACCCAGTCTCCCTTAGTTTCTCTAGAAAGGATTTGACCATCGAACCTTTTGTGAAATATCCTATTTAGAATTGTTAAGCAAACAACTATTTAGAATTGTTAAGCAAACAAGCTTTGTGTATTTGTTTATTTAGGATCCGGATCTGGTATGAAGAGAACGATCATACTGGTTGCTTCTCAAAGAAAGATTATGTCCCAGGTACTATTCTGTATATCTTGCCATCTTCATATGTCAATATATAGAGAAATCCATCCGGCCCAGTCTCAAGGTCTGTTATTCTACCGAAGCCAGTTCCGAAGGTTATCTGTGATAATTCTTCCTTACTGTCTGCTACAGAGTCTTCTAATCCTCTATGAGCGCCGTTATTAACAGAACTAAAATTCAAACCAGACCTATTATCATTGACTTCGAAGTAATAGAGATTGCCGTTGTTAATATCTCCTACGAAAATATTATTTGCATATTTGGATCCAAATTTTGTTGAATTCAGAAATTCTATATCGGTGACTCCAATCTGTTCTTTCCAACTGAAAACGGGATCGGCATATGCAGATCCGGTCAAACTAACCAAATTATTTATTATTTTATTAGTATCATTTCTACTAATTGGACCCATAACTTGTGCCCAACCACTGTTGAAGCCTGGTTTTACTATATTGATCTCATCATAGTTATACTCACCATTTTCAGTATCCCATAGAATGCCTGTCACAGGATCAAACTCGATGCCAAAGCTATTTCTTATGCCATAAGCATAATGCTCGTATGAATAATTTGTTGAGTTTGCAGTATCTCTGCTAGTAGTATAAAGCAGATTGCTTTTACTATTGGTATACATAGAATTATTATTATCCAGCTGTATTTGCAGTATACTAGATGTGTTATCAGGTTTTTTCCCTTCTCTAAAGTTCTGAAGCACACCATTGGGGTTAGTGAGATCGCCTATAACTGCATAAAGATTTTTATTGTCAGTTCCAACTTTCAGCTTTCCACCCTGATGATAAGGACCAGGCTCTGCAGGCAAATCTAAAATTAATCTAGGGTTAACAAGTTTTTCCCTATTCCAATCATAACTATAGATTCTATTTTTCAAAGTTGTGTTATTGATAACGTTATTGTTATTGCTACTGGATCCCGTAAAATAAACAAATACGAGTTTTCCTTTTTCATCTGCTACATTTCTTTTTGTAGCAAAAGTGGAATTAGAATCTGATCTGGTAGTTTCAATCCTTTTTGTGGCTATCCCCAGTAATCCACGCTCACCTTTTGTGTCAACATTTAGTTTTAATGCTGGCTCCTGTGATAATGTACCATTCAGAGAAACTAGACGTACTATTCCCTTGTCTTTTTCTAGGACTAAAATATTGTTATTATCAATAAAGTCCATGCTTGTAGGAGAAGACAACCCTTCTGCCACCGTCTCCACTCTCAGGTTTTTGTCACGTATCTGTATCGGTATATCATTCTCCAAAGTGAAGTAAAGCATCATAAATGTTGAGGTTATAATTACAACAGCGGGTATAATTATGAGCAGTAATAATTTTTTTCTTGTTGTTCTCTTATTAGATTTTCCTTTGGAATTAACCTGATGATTTTTTGGAAATTCTGAATCCCTTTTCTACGGTATCCTAGCTTGTATTACTATTAAACGCTGCATGTCACAATGTAGTACACTAGGCAAGGTTAAACCAATAGTCACTTTGCTCCTAACATGATAAGAGGGATTGAAGGCTTTCGATTGTGATAAAACTCGACTTTAAGTATTAAGGAAGCGATAGAAACATTTGATTAGCTTTAGAATTGCATAGCAGCATGAAATTAGGCTCCCCTGTATTAAGAGTCAGAAATATTGACAAGATATTAGCGTTCTATGAGAAAAAACTTGGCTTGCAGGTAAAGAGAAGACATCAAGATGACGATGATGGTTATGCTGTCTATGAATTAGGTTTCATGCAAATAGATCACCCCGAGGAGTCGCTTCTTCAATTACATCATGATCCAAATGCAAAAAATGCTTCTCCACATTCAGCCGGACTTTTTCATTTTGCAATACTTGTTCCAAACAGAAAGAGTCTCGCTTTTACTTATCTGGCACTTAAAAATTCTGGAGTGCACTACGATGGATTTGCTGATCATTTGGTTAGCGAATCACTATATCTAAGAGACCCAGAAAATAATGGCATAGAAATCTATCGTGACAGACCGGTCAGAGACTGGCCCAGGGATGGTAGAGGAAACATCATGATGGACACTTTGCCTCTGAACCTGCAGTCTTTAGTCTCCGAGATGGACAGATTAGAAGACAAGAATGTAATAGCATTTCCTAATGGCGCAAGAATAGGACATATGCATCTCAGAGTTACAAATCTAGAAAGTTCAATCAAGTTTTATCATGAAATATTAGGATTTGATATAACAGTAAATTGGACATCAATGGGTGCGGCTTTTCTTTCTGCAGGAGGATACCACCATCATGTTGGAATGAACACTTGGCATAGCATGAACGGAGAAGGTCATAGTAGTAACGTAATAGGACTGAAAAATTTTACAATAACTATTTCTGATAAGCCTTTGTTTAATAGACTTGGGTCTGTTATTAAAAACCATTATACCAGTTCTGAACAGCAGCAAATAAAACAAATATCTAATGATAATCAATTTATGGTCTCCGATCCGGATGGCATCCATATTGTGATCAGATCTAAGTAACGAACATAATCTTGAGAAACTCCTGTCACAAACAGGAAATTTGAAGTCGACTTTGCACCCATCTTGTTTTAGACGATTTAATCCCTCGCTCCCTCTTTGCTTCGTTTAACTTTCTAATAGGTTCCTATGCTCAGACTCACTCTATGCTCTAATAGGTTCCTACTACTGTCTTTGCAGTACCATACAGTACCATGTATTGTTACAAAGGAAAACGGGGGTTTCTACATCAATATACTAAGAAATGTTCCTCAAAGTATATGGCGAAGTTTCCCATCTAACTAAACTGCGGCTGTAACACTACCCTAGATATTCCTATATATTCTGTATATCGCTGTATCTATGTAATCGTCTTTTAAAGAATAAATAATACTAAATCTCCATTTTGTTGGTTTGTCCTTATGGATTTGCCTATGCTATGAAATACGGGATTTGGTTAGATGCCGCAGGATTTGTCTAGCAGACGCTCAACTTTACCAATTAGAACCATTTTTTAACGATAATGCTGTTAATAGTAATACACTTGTCCTCTAGCGAAATTATAAGTTGTAAGGAATGTGGACAACGTTTTGATACAATAGATGCCCTAAGGGAACATGAGAGATCAGAAAAGGAAGATAAGGAACTTCAGAATAAGGGACTATAGGTTTATTGAAGCAAAAAAGTTCGGGATGTGGGGGTTGTGGTAAAGTTCTGGCCAAGCTTTTTACTTTTAATGGTTTTATAGAAAAGGATGTTAATTGCTATAAATGCGGCGGGAGTGGTTACGAACAAACCAGCAATCGAAATGACTGAGGCCCTTAAAAGATGAATCAAACGAAACCTGGACTTATACAGGATATGAAAGAGGCATTACTTTTAAAGTGTGGAAAATGATGGAGCTTCCCATGTTTCTGATCTGGCTTTATGCCCTGAGTATGGAGTTTACAAGCTTTTGAATTCTCTAAATAAGCTTAACAATCGACGTTAATACAGGATTTACTGAACTTTAAACTCCATTAAACTCCACTACTGTCTGCTTTCTTAATTTCTATCCTAACCTTATCTCCAACTTTTATTGCCATGTCCTCATATTCTTTCATGGTTATTTTAAAGGTAGGAGAATCTCCTCCACCAAACATACTAGATATGATTTTAGGTAGATTTTCATTAAGTCTTCCGGAGAGGTAAACGGTCGTATTAGGATCTGTAAAAGCAACCAACACGTAGTAACTGCCATCCAGGGGAGCTTCTATTTTAGAAACTATAAAATCCTTTTTCATATTTATAAAAACTAGTAATCAAACTTATAATTTTTGAATATAAAGCTCTGTCCACTCAACAGATAATCTTGTTTTATATATCGTTACAATACTGTTGTTTAAACATAAATATTTCTTGTTTGCCATGCTTATACAACCTGTGGTGAGAATAAGTCAATGAGCTCTAATGAATCTGATATTCCTGAAGAGATAAATGTGCACAAACAAATATGGGGTAAGGATCCAGAGGAGGTCACATATGGTAGAGGCGAAGTAGCAGAAGATGATGATGACTATCGTTGTCCCATTTGCGATTCAAGAATTGACGAATTTGGATATTGTGCGTGCGGTGGTAACCTTGGCTAGAAATCTAGATTCATTGACTTTTAAAACCTGGGACTTTTTTTCCAATACCATACACATGCAAGTGATCTGCATAAATAGAATTTAGTATAATTAACAATATGTCATCACAAAACATAGATCAAGAAGCTACAAAAAGAAAGAAATTATCAAAGACAAGCACTAGGTACATAGAAATGGAAGAATTCAAAGATTCAGACCATCATACGGGATATTTCTGTTATAATTGTATATACTTTATGAAGCCTAATCATTGTGCTATCGTTACGGATGAAGGACCAGATATATACGGTAAAACATCAGGTGAAATAGCACCTCATGGAATATGTGCTCTGTGGGAACCAAATGAGGAAGAGATGCGCTAGCGATAGCGATATTACAGGGGTAAGGAAGACCGCAAGAAATCATCCATACTATTACGTCATCTCTGTCTGAGTATCTTTTTGTTGTCTTAAGGGACAGGAACAGGGAAGACGAGTTGCTACGACATTAGGTAACACTATGATATGATTGCGATAACACAGTTGCCATTATTCCTATAAAGGATATGATTGACGCTATAACACTTATTATGGTTTATTGGGACCCGTATGTATTGCATAATAAATGGGAGACAAACTGAGTTGAATATTCGAGGTGTTTACAGATCCCTTAAAATGATTTATCAAATTAATCAAGAAGTAAAGGAGACCAGGAAGTCTTTAGGAGAACCAGAGATGATAAAAAATATGAATAATATGCGTCTAGCTGCCGAGACCATGCAGAATGCTTCTAAGAATCTAGATAGCTCAATTCAAGAGATAAAAAGGACAGGAGTCTTCGAGGAGGCTTCAGGATTATTAAGAGTTGCTCGTGAGAATAAGGGTAGTATGAGCGAAGTGACCTCTGCAGTAAAGGAAATGCGGGTGTCAATCACAGCGCTTCGCAACGAATTGAGATATATCTTCAGGCAATATTAGTTTTGTATCCTCGTCCTTGGTATAACTCCCGTTAGTAGGTAATCCTTATAACTTATTCGTCCGGTACGTCTCCTTACACAGACGAGGAATGACCCAAGAGGCCACTACGGATATTATCCCAGCAATATCTAATGTACATGTTCATTCTACCTGAAAAGGAAATGGAACTTCAGAATAAGGGGCTTTGAATCACAAAAGATTTGTTGTAGCACTCTCTCTAATGATATACATCTTTAGATCAATAGAATGATAGAGTTCTAGAGATAGCTGGAAGGAAGTCATATCAGATAACACAAACTACTTTACTACAATTCGAGAAAGGTGTTATTGACTATTTTGTAATGTTCTAGCTTTCTTGAGATGGTAAAAGCCTCCCTACTTATTGCTAGGACTGTGAATAGTCATGTGAACCAAAACTCATAAGAATACAATGCAAGATATGAAATCATGGCTAACGAGAGATGGAGATGGATTCAAAAACAGGATATGGGTCCATCACCTAGGTACGCATTTTCAATGGCATACGATTCGAACTCAAATAGAGTAACTCTTTTTGGAGGCGCTAATGAGCAAGTAGAAGTTCAAAATGATACTTGGGAGTGGGTAGATCAGTTATGGATCCAAGTGGCAGACACGGGTCCTATAAGAGGGGGACATGATATGGCCTACGATTCCAAGAGAGACAGGATAATCCTCTTTGGAGGAACTGATAATGTCGTATACAAAAATGACACTTGGGAGTGGGATGGAAATGAGTGGGTACAGGTAGCCGACACAGGCCCATCTCCAAGAATAGGACACGCTATGGCGTACGATTCCGAGAGAGATAGGGTAGTTCTTTTTGGAGGAGGCGATGATACCTCATTAAATAACGACACTTGGGAGTGGGATGGAAATGAGTGGGTACAGGTAGCAGATACTGGACCGTCTAGCCGCACTTTCCATTCGATGGTATATGACACTACTGAAAAGGAGATGCTTCTTTTCGGAGGCTATGATACTTTTGCGGTGTCAAACCCAATTTTTGGTGATACATGGAAGATGAAGAATAATGTATGGGTAAAGGCACAGGATATGGGTCCTGGACCTCTTGCACTTGCAGATATGATTTACACCGGAAAACGAGCAGTGCTTTTTGGTGGTCTTAACGGTACAGCTACGAACCATGATACATGGGATTGGAAAGGTACCCTATGGACACAACGTCAGAATATGGGTCCGCCCGGTAGATTCTGGTATTCAATGGCCTATGACAGCGACAAGAACCGCGCAGTTCTATTTGGAGGAGCTGGCGAACTAAATACTTTTTTTGGCGACACCTGGGAGCTTACAATAAAGAACGTAGATGAGGAATAACAACTTTTTTGGTAGGCTACAGATATTAGGGATTACAAGTTGTGCGATGGTCATTTCTGATATGTCCACCCTTACACATTACAAGTTCTCGACGCCTACCTCCTAAGGTTTCTTCGCATTAGACAGTTCAAATGATTTCTAGATTAATATTCTAATAAGTTACGCCTACATGCTCTCGAGATATTATTTGCCACGAATTGATGGCCTTTTAGCGAACAGTGGACAATTTAGCTTCTTCACCATTGTATCAAGTAGGCAAGCGGTAAGCTCAGTTTAGTGTTGACCGCTATTTCATCTGCTGAAATGATGGGATAATCTTTAGTCCTCTGTAGATATACCAGTAACATTTACTGAATCATACTTCGTAACATTGAAAGGACCGATATCACAAGATAGTTTGGCGGTCAGTTCATTTACACCTTCACTTATCAAGTGATATTTGTTCGTATAGGTAAAGGTCCATGTTGAATAATCATTATTATATCCTCCATACTCTGTAAAATTCAACCCGGCAGGAGCTACTTTTTGCATAGGCTGTTTATCATTCCAATCAGCATAAACTGTACAGGTGTTATTGGCAGGGTCATATTTTGTTGTTCCAAATATAGTAAGTTCACCGACTGAAACCATCTCACTATCACTAGGGTATGTAATTTTCACTCCATATTTGGAAATATCTGGGACTTGGGAAATAGCAAAAGGAACCAGTAAATATATCAACACGCCAAAGATATAGATGGCAGTTATCGTGTAAATAGCTAATTTAGAGTTAAACCTATTAGGTTTCAACCTGTTTGGGGATATGAGGCACAGAATATAATATTAGGGTTAGCGAAGGATAGTTACCTTAAGGCTTCTGTTTCATTTTTTGTATATTCTAGATAAGTGGTCTAGAAGGAGCCATACCTAGATGACATGTTAGCTACTTTGAACGAGATCGTAAAAAAGAATAATTAATTGCTGGCTAAATAGGACGTTCTCATATTAGCTCGATAAGGGTCAGAGTCAAGCCCGGGGGGACCTTAGACTCAGCGAGCCAACCATTCTATCCACCCCGATGTCTACAGGCTCGCTGAGTCTAAGGTACAGGTAAAACGTTCTCTGAAGAGGAGCTAAAGATAGGGTAGCCAAGGCTTTGAAGCTAAAATGGGCTGAAGATACTCACTAGTTGCTACACAAAACACATTTAATCTTAAAACCAAAGAAAGGAAGATTACATTTTTGTCTTGTTTCAATACAACGGAATATGATTCCACATTTGTTGCATTGGTGATAACAATGGGGTTGAATCACAGTCTTAGAAACCCTTTGTGTCGACCTGAATCCGTATAGGTCATACATTGTTGTTCATATGCCATCGTAGACGGTACTATAGTAACCACTAGTGTTGCCATTTTCTTGTACATTTGAAAAATAGAAAATGAAGCGTTTTAGATAAATAACAGTTAGCGCTGATTGTGAGAACAACAAATAGGATATGATAAATCATAACTGAGTATTTCGTATCCATTTGTCCTCTAGCGCAACCAAATCCGTGTTCTACTGAAGTTGAACAAAATGCTGAGATGTGGAATACAATAAAGCAAGATAGACAAAGAAATTTGCAGATGCTAAGATAAGCACTAGAAAAAGAAGCAAAAGAGCAAAAGCTCAGTGGGTAGGATATTACTCAATTAAGTTATAATAACAATTCATTCCTGAATTTTTCCAAGTTTTTACTTTGCAACTTCAACCATCTCTTCTTTCAATTGAGAAAGCAGTAAGTTAGATCAATTCTTAAAGCTTGGAAGGGTATTCCCAAGAGATACTCACACGACATCTTCAGAGGGAAATGCGAGTAGTATTGATAGACATTTTCATAATCACATTGTTACCTGCATACACCAATAATGAATTTTATATATGATATGATATCATATTAGCTATTATGGCCTCGGCAAAAGCTGCCTCACCTTACAAGTGCAAAGAATGTGGGTTAGCATTTAGTTCTCAACAGGATCTCGAAGAGCACAATCGTCAGATTCACCACGCATAAAAACTATCTCTGATCTTGACCTAATCTATTGAGATAAGATACATCAGGTGGAACCTAATTTAATACGGGAGAACCATAATGATGTATCATTAATCATCTCTCATCATACCTTCTATCATTTCCTCCGCTGACAGAAAAAACTAATGGGATTCGGCAATGTTGCTTTGACTTTCCTTTTTTCCACTGCTGGCATTTCTAAATCGATAACCTCTTCTGTTAGGTGGATTAATTTGTGAATTAGGTGGTTAGATTTTTCAGTCATTTTCTACGGTATTCTTTCCTCCTTGGTTTTTGGAATAATAATGGTGTCGTTATTCTCAAATCTAACTTTGAAATTGAACTTCTGAAAGTTCTCGCCGCGTTTCTCACATTGATAAATCACCCGAAGAACATGTTTCCGGAATATGTTGAAGAACTAACAGAATAAAAGATACGAGTAATTGAGGTATGTATGCCTTAGCCTTCAACCCTGCTGAGATGGTATTGCCTTATGTTGCTGCCATTATATGTATGGAACTCATATCATCCAAAAAGACCACCAATCTCTCCATCAGAGGATTCTGTTTCGTCGTCTTCCTCAAAGAGGTCACCACCAATCTCTCCATCAGAGGATTCTGTTTCGTCGTCTTCCTCAAAGAGGTCACCACCAATCTCTCCATCAGAGGATTCTGTTTCGTCGTCTTCCTCAAAGAGGTCTTCATTACTCGAATCATCAGCATCTGAGCCCTCGTCGTCAGCATTATTGTCCTCTTTATCATCAGTATTAGAGGAGAAAGGTAGTGCTGTTGATTGGTGTGGGAAAGCAGAATGACCATTAACATTTGACGATGTTGTCTTGTTATTGTCAGCCATTGCTCCGATCAATTGTGGTTGTTGGTCATAAACTCCAGTAACGTTTACTGTATAATATTTTACTTGACCAGTGCCACAATCTAATTTTGAAGTCAATTCATTTGCTCCTTCGGTCATAAGATGATAGTCACCGGTATAAGTAAAGGTCCAGTTTGAGTAATTATTAGGTCCTGTTGGAGTTGTGTGCTGTAGTGGCTTCTGATCATTCCAATCAGCGTAAACGGTACAATTTGAATCGACGTTATCCGAAGAAATACCAGATATTGTAAGTGGTCTGTTAGCAGGAACTGTTTGATTTTGAGTATGAGAGGTTATTTTTATGGACAATGGTTGAGGAATGAGGGGAGTGTCAACAGAAGCAGGAACTGGAGCAGCGATATTAGCTGTTGAATTATCATTATCATTATTTGAGCTGTTATTGACCGATGGTACAAGAGTGCTGATACCTATGGTGTTTGCATCTTTTGCTGCAGGAATTGTGGATGTTCCTACTAATGACAGTTGTTGTCGGTCTGACGGTGAGGATGAAATAGTAGAATTAGTTGGGGGAGCGTCAGAGCTCACTACCCTGAAGAATACCGTATAAGATGTTGTTAAATCAGAAGCAACTCTATCAGGGTTTGAACAGGATAGTTTAGCTGTTAATTTATTAGGTCCCTCTTTAACCGTAGAATTAAAGTCAGCAGTAAGCAAAAAACTCCATAACGAATAGTCGTCGTTACCTCCTGGACCAGTTGGCAGAACATTTTGGTAGGGCTTTACATTATTCAGTATCACGGAAACGCGGCAGTTTGAATTTATACTGTCTGTAGAGGTGCCTATAATCTTTAGGTTATTCTTCCCGAGATAAACATCCTCGTTGGTAGTAGGCGAGGCGACTTTTACTCCCAAAGATGACGGTGGTACTACTACATGACTCGATGTAGTTGCATTATTAATCTGTGCATATGAAATAAGGTTATGATTTGTCAACAGATTAGAAGAAATTGAGGTGAAGGTTATTAGTCCCAAAACTGCAAACAGTTGGATTATCTCAAACACCAGCGACATTATTATTCTTCAGCTCCAGCTTCTCCTTGTTGGGTAGCTTTGATTTTTAATGTGTGGGGAGTGGTCTCAGTACTTGTATTTATTGTCAACTTAGCCGTAAAATCAAATACTCAAAACTATAAGAAAAGTCAACCCTATGAAGTATATAATTTTATTCTCCATCTTTCTTATGGAAGAAGGTGCTAGCGCTACAGTCAATGCTGTGATTGCTCCTTAAAATAATCCAAAGCAGAGTCTCCTGCTGCCTCTATGGTAATGGTTTAGCTAGTTTATTTTCACAAAAAGGATGGTAACATTTCTACTTGAACGGATTTATCCCCTCTAAAGCCTCTCCTATCTTTCCTAATGGTCCTTCTCCTTCCTTACCGGCTTCACTCCCTGTTTTCAGTTTCGCTCCTGTTAGATTAGCTCCCGAGATATCTGCCAGATTAACTTCCGCATCTGTGATATTTGCTCCTGTTACTTTATCTCCTTGTATTTGACCGCCTGTAACGGTACCTTTTGTTAGATTACCACCGGTTATCTTACCACCGGCTATTTGACCTTCATTTAGTTCTCCAATTGCGGAGGTAGCATTTTGACTCGCAGAGGTTTGCGAGGAAGCATTCTGTACCTTAGATATATCTACTCCAGTTATTTCAGCTCCGGTTATATTGGCTCCTTTAATATCTGCTCCCGTAACTGTTTCGTTCTGCACTGTCCCTTTTGTAATATTCCCACCTTTTATCTCTCCTTTCTTTATCTCACCTTTAGTTAGTTGACCAGTAGTTGATTGGGGTGAGGATGAGGAGGTTGCATTCTCTTGTTGCGCAAAGGCGGCAAAACCAAGTGATAATACTGAGAAAATCAGTCCGGCAGAAAATGCTGTTATTACTGCAATCTTTTTTATGGTTTCCATGCAACAATAGAGTCAATATCCCTAATAAAGCATTGATTCAACCTCAAGACTTCTAGCTTCGACCTATCCTTTCCCGTGGCAAGTGAAGTTAATCTCTTACGCTTCTCAGGAAATCTCCAAATACAATATTTCACACTATTATAGGGGGCCCTAATAGCAAATGGACCTAGAATATGCAGTCGCAGGTGGACCTAGATTCAACGACGTTATCCAATTCCAAATTTATTCATTCGTTGAGTCTCCTGCGGCTTTCTGCAATTGTACGGCTAAATACGATATTTCACAATTAGCTAGCCGGGGCTAGTGTGTGGCCAAACTAACCAGCCGCAGGTAGCCCTAGACTCAGCGGCACGGGCATTGAGCTGAGTCTCCTGCGACTTTATTTAATACCGTCTAAACAGGATATTTCACACACTACTTTAGAGTGACAAGGATAGACTCGATATATTAATCCAGACTATGGAGTCGAGGAAAGGAACGGGACTCTATCGTAGAGGATGCAAAACCAAGGTTGCTCTAAAGATTTCGGTATCTAGAGAATCAATTCCTATAGGTGCAACAAAGAATAATTGGAACAGAAACTTTAGAAGGGCTATGATAACTATTATTACTACAATGATTATGATTATGTAGATTAATGTACCAAGTACCATTTGTTAGTCTTAAAGGCGTAAGATAGGATTTAAGCATTTTAGTCTAGCCATCTAGCCATTTTTTACATTAGCGATATGTTTTTTGTTTCGTGCGTTTCATCCATGTCAACACTGTTTGTATCTCTTAGATACATTATTATGCATTTGTGATGCTTTCCCTTAACTTTTCCTGAAATGTTCACCTAGTACTACCCTAATAGTCTCAGGAATCGTCGGCAAATATCGCTCTTTTCGTTCCCTTTCTAGAACTTTAATCATCTCTTCTGGTAATGCTAACATTATTTTCTTCATTATATCGATATATTCCTATGGATAGACACGAATATATATTCGCTGCTATATCCATGTATATAGATGGATATACAAAAATAATGATGTCCACAAGAGATGGTTGTGGCGGTATTGTTGACTGGAACCCTATAGGTAGTGTCAGTAATCTAACGTTGACATGAAGTAGTACTACTAAATGATACCATAGTTCCTAATCTGCTCTTCCGCATAAGCCTTCTGATTGTATATAGCAGGATCCTGCGACGCCTCTCAAAGACATCATAGCATTCAGCATTTATCCTAGATAATACATTCATGTTGGCTGCAGCCTAGGCTCTTGTATACTAAATGCATAAGATATACCTAAAGATACACATATGTGTCAATGTATACGTATATATACCATTAAGAGTATATATGTTGGTATATGAAACACCTTGACCTACATCAGTGCAAGCAGTGTGGTATAGTTTACCGTGCTATTACCAAACCTGTGTTTTCCTGGGACAAGAAATTCATGATCGATAAATGCAAAGCGTGTATAGAATTTGGATACCGTTCTCTCTTTTTAGGGATGAGTATATGATGACAAATACGGATCTCATCAACACAGTGTTAAAACTGACTCAAAAATGCGACAATGAGTCAAACATTGACAGAAAAATCCGTATTTTATATAAAATAAATTCTCTGATCCCCAAAAAATATCAACTGAATATACCTTCGCTCCTCACAGACGATTACATTGACACTGCGCTATTTAGAATCTACCAAAGTATGCAAAATATCCAGAACCCAGGGACGTATGCAATTTAATCTAATTCGTATATAACGTTAGGATTAAACCCAGTCATTTCGGCAACAACTATCTGTGACTGACAAATAGCACCCCAAATATCCTTCATAATTTCCCTATTTGTTTTATAGTCGCTTACTCGCCGGCATTCTAATCCTTTGGATTCAACTAGCGGTTTGATTACTATTTCATAGAGCGCTGCAAATTTTTCTTCAAAAAGATATATAGTGGTTATATAAGAACCCGCCAGCTCAACACTTCCAAGACAATATCCCTGGTTGAGTAATATGATATAATCATTGAAGTTGAGTGGCTGATGAGAATTAATTCCTATCCCCTATTCCTCCTATCCACTATTCGACCTTCTATACTCGAATTTGCTGAGCTAGTTTTCTCAGATCTGAATGCTATTGTCTTATGGTCCTCTTCCAATTAGGATCTTAGCTGGAATAACCTTTTTAGCACATGGATTACCAGAGTTTGAAAACATTGCAAGAACCCAGGGCTTTTTTGGTAGCATAGGACTATCCCCCGAACTAGCTCTACTTATTGGTCTGTTAGAAGTAATAGGTGGAATATTTCTGATTGTTGGCGTAGTAACTAGAATATCGGCCATACTTCCTGATAATAGACATGATCCCTCTTTGTATCTGTAATATCTAAGAATATTCTAGCATCAAGTCCACCCTTACTATAGCCTACTATGTTTATCTTTTGTGAGCCGGATTCTTCTATATTTTGCACCATTTTTTCTAATTCTGTAGCGTGTTGTTTTGCTGAGCCGCATTTATCGTCAGAGTCTTTGAAGGTTACTGTAAAGAATTGGATACCATCTCTTCTAAGCATATCCTCCCATTTCTTCCATACGGCGGCATCTTCGGCATAGCCGTGAACCAATAAGACTGGAAGTGGTTTTTCTTCTGTTTGTTGTAGCTGTTGTCCTTCTGATTGATTCTGTCCATACGTAGGTAGAGTAACAAATAGACTGAATGTGGCCAATATTAATATGACTATCACCGTTATAGTCTGATCTACAATACTCTCCATTTTGTTAAGAAGTTTCTGTTTCTACTTCTGTACTGACGATTGATCATAGGCAAGAAAATATCTAAAAAATATACCCACTTTTTCTTGTGTGCTTCTCGGCGTATTCAGCTGTTGCCATAGATAGCTAGACCTATATGGATCTTATGCCATAAAAAGGCGTAGTATCCATCTTTTTCCTTCGCCTTAGTTGTAGTAGGCAACATGTTTAATCGATATTATCCTAATTTCTTCATCCTCTAGTCCGGCTAAATTATCTATCTCTCACCGTGTAATGGTACCAAATAACCCTCAGACACCGACAGGGGTCCTGTTCACTTTAAGTTTATGTCATTATCTTGACTTATTTCTCCTCTTGAAAATTCTTGATAAACTGGTTTTGACAAGAAATAAGGAAGCGAATGTGATGGCAGTAATAACTATGCCTGTTTTGTTACTTTTAATTACTGAACCAGAAGCACAGGCGTATTTATTTTACTTATTATCTTTCTAGCTTCGCTAAATAGAGAACTTAGCCAAGAATCTAGATGTGAAGTAGTCATGACTGCCAAGTCATAGTGTGTGTCTTCACACGCCTTTACTACTTGATCGGCTGCATTTCCTGTTTTTATCTCATAAGAAATTTTATTCTTGGCACCTGCATCTACACACCTTTTTATTTTTTCTTCCATAGCACTTACCAATTCTCCTTCCATATTGTGCTTAAAGCCACTTTCAGTGTCTGGTTCTTTATTTTTAGATACACTGACTGAGGTGTCTCCCAAATTCTCAATATTTTCTATTATACGCAAAATGACAATTTCTGCTCCAGAGGAATTCGAAATAGAGATTGCATGATTAATTGCTTTATCTGATATTTCTTTTCCATCATCGGGTACTAAAATCTTAGAGTATTTGGGAATATTAGATTTAGAGATAGAATATCGTGTGTCTATATCTACTGTTTTTACATTGGGGTCTGAATTCATCAAAGAACTTGGCACATTAAATTATTTATCAGTTTGAGGGTAGAACGTGACAGTGATTTCCACTCATACACCTAGTCTATTACCTAACCTCAGCGAAGGTAAGACTTGTTATTTCCACTCCCGTACCCTTGTGTTCCTAAAACAATGGTAAGTTATTATCTGAGGAAAATAATAGTTATGTCTGGAACGGATTTATCTCCTCTAGAGTCTCTCCTATCATGTCCTAATGGTCCTTCTCCTTCCTTACCGGCTTCACTCCTTGTTTTCAGTTTCGCTCATGTTAGATTAGCTCCCGAGATATCTGCCATATTAACTTCCGCATCTGTAATATGGGTTCCTGTCACTTTATCTCCTTGTATTGACCGCCAGTAACGGTACCTTTTGTTAGATTACCACCACTTATCCTACCAGCAGATATTTGACCTTCATTTGGTTCTCCAATTACGGAGGTAGCATTTTGACTTGCAGAAGGTTATGAGGGAGCATTCTGTACCTTAGATATCTACTCCAGTTATCTCCGCCCCGGTAATATTGGCTCCTTTAATATCTGCTCCCGTAACTGTCTCGTTCTGTAATGTCCATTTGGTAATGTTCCCACCTGTTATCTCTCCTTTCTTTATCTCACATTTAGTTAACTGACCAGTAGTTGATGGAGATGAGGATGTTGCATTCTCTTGTTGTGCAAAGGCGGCAAAACCAAGTGTATAATACTGAGAAAATCAGTCCGGCAGAAAATGCTGTTATTACTGCATACATTATGATAACTTGGAATTTCATAGTAATAGAGGATAGAAGTTTCTAAATGGAAACAAGAGCATCCCAGTATTGCATGCCTACTGATATTGATATATATTTTAAGGGCCAATTTGTATCATGGCGTTTAAAGTAGATAAAAAAGAAGAAAAATCGCTAGAGAAGGCACAAAAGGATGCTGAAATGGTAAGCGAACATGCCAAGGACGCTCGGAATAGAAAAGAAGCAGAGAAGATATCTAACAAGTTAGAATCCGAGATAGAGAGTAAGGAATACACAATCGAAAACGTATTAGATGAAACAAAAAATAATATCAGACAGACAACTAAAGAGGCACAAAAAGAGATACCTCAATACACACGGATGTTTGGCGACATGCAGGAAGAATCCATCAAGACCACAAGAGAAATTGCAGATAACTACATAGAATCACAAAAGGAGGTTATCAACATCTATCAATCGTTATGGACTCCTTATGTAGAAAACGTAAGTAGGTCCTGGAATTATTGGTGGATATCTCCAAAAGGATTAGCTGAGACATACGGAACGGTAGCTACCGGTTTTGCAGACAATATGGTATCAGTCACTCGACTAACCAACAATACAATTTCTGCAAATTTAGAACTCGTCAGAACAGTTTTACAACAGACAAAGGAGAGCTCAAAGGAGTTTTCTAGACTTGGTGTGAATATGGCTCGGCTTGTAAATTCAGCATCAAATGACGTGGCTAATTTGGTTTACCCAAGGTAGAAGTGGGTCCAAAAAAAGAAGAAAAGTAAACTAAGTTTAGATGAGACGATAAAACCAGTTCACTATTCATAACTTGGTGAATAGAAAAGTTTGAAAAAAAATAAAACATCGCATGCCCCTGATGTTGCTACTGAAATGGAGAATGAGATATCCTTTTGGTTAGCAAAATCTCTTAAATCAGTTACTAGTGGTTCGGTTGAACTTTATGCTTCTGACAAACCTGCTTTAAAAATGAAAGTCATGAATAATAATGATAAAAATAAAAAAATAAATATCAATTTTCTAGAGCCTGAACTTTTTAATATAGACATAGCCAAAGATGAAGTGGAAGACAATAGAGGCTTCTTCGATAAACTGAAAAATGCATTCAACATAACTAAAATGATACTTGATAAGGATGAAAAGGTCCTGTCGTTTTCAAAAAAGTTTGCTCAATATTTGACCGATAATGATGTTACGCTTTCATTTTCAAGGAAAGGCAAAGAAGCAATAACAATAGGAAAAGAAGCGAAGCCGACACTTTCAAAACTATTAACAAAAAGTGATGATGTACAGATTAAATCCCCAAAAGAGGCCGCTAAATTAACAGATGATGTACTAACGGAAGAGTAATGTGGTAACGGTCAATATCGTATGACCTTATAGATAGCAAAATACCCTATCTTTACTTTTTTTTCCTGTCGTATCTAGCAAGAAATTAATATGAATGATATTGAGAAGCACTAACAACTCTGCAGGTTGTTTTCCTAGAAAGATGATATCCTACATCATATAAATCCAAAGTTGTCCGTAATATAGGTATGATTCAAGAAAATTATGAGAATCAACAACAAGAGCAAAAAATACAACAATCAATGAGCGTATGGTCGCAAATGGCAGGGCAGTTTTTAGAAAGCCTAACAGACAAAAATATGACAGCCACTATGGAATTACAGAACATAGAAATTGATGTTCCAAAAGCACGGGGCCCTGACGGTAGAGATCTAGGCGGTGCCAAATGGATAGTAAATGGAAAGATTGTATGGACTACCGAACTACATAAGACATAGGAAGTACTAGACTTAGGACCTTCACTTCATAATGCGCAACACCATCTGAAATGATACCACGATTTTCTGCTAAGGTACTTACAGAATCTGAATATTTTTGGGTTGTACAGATGGAATCCTTACTGTAAGGACACCGTCGACATAGGTTGCCGCTCCAACGATATTTTCGCTGTCTGGGGGAGATATGGGGAGTATAATTTTTTTATCTATCTGCCTAGGCCTAAGTTTATAATAAACAGATCCCTTCTGCAACTCTTCACCCCGGTCCCTGTTTGCCCTAATACGTAAAATATCTTCGTCAATACTTAACCTGATATCTTTCTTCGCGTAACCTGGCAGATCGATTTTAACTATTAACTCGTTTGTGTCATCGTCTTCGAACATATCTATAGCAGGCATACAAAATTCATAGAATTCTCTCGAAAAATCACTTAGCCCCTTGGTTACCCATGAGCATGTCATATACATTCTTGGGATCTATCATGTATAAACATTAGTCACAACCCTAGACGGTATTAGAGAATATAACCATTTGGATCATTTAATCGGAATCAAAAATAAAGCACAGCTATAAATAAAATAAAGAATATTTATAATAACACAATGAAACCAATTGAGACATTATTCTGGCTAGGGACCGCAGGGGTACTGTATATGACGGCCAATACTATAGTGAAGAACGTGGCTAGAGACATAATTCATGATTTTGAAAAACACGATATTGAAAGAAGAGAGCGCCGACGATGGTTAGATTGGTAGGTCAGTTTACCTAGCATCGTTATAACCGGAATTAAATTACGGAATTACAATAAGACAGACAGATAGAGCGTCATAGGAAATCTAGTATCCTCTGGAGACGTCGAAATTTCTAATGAAATGGCGGGTATGAAAAACCTCAGATGGTAGCGTGACTATTATTGTTCAATATATACTATCTTGGAAATCCGGTTCATGGCGGGTATGTTACATTTAATGCACATCTTCTTTATAATTTAAAGCGGAACGTTGTTCTGAAGGTATCGGATAAGTCCGAGGATAAAGTAAGATCGTTAGGCTGGGGTAAATATTATCAGAATGTTTCCCCAGACTCTATTGCTAATGATGACAACTATGTAATAAGTGCTCTAGAAAAGAGTCATTATCATTTCTTTGACAAAATAAAAAATAAAAATATCATACTCATCACACATGATACAGTCGAACTAAAAAAGGAGGCTATCGAATTAATCCGGTCAGACAAATGGAAGGTGATAGCGATACGTCGACAAATATCTAACTTCTTAAAGCAAAAATACGACATACCTAGCAAGTTCATCAAGCATCCTTTTCATCCACCAAAATTTACAAACAGAAGCAGGAGACGAGGAGCAACTAGCATCTCCCGAATACACTTCGACAAACATACTGAAATAATGATACAGGCAAACAAACTCATAAAAGATGATAAAGATAAAATACAGATCTACGGACAAGTAGACCAGATTTATTCCTATCGCACCTTGAACAGAATTCTACCTGAGAAACAAAAGCCGTTCCATAAGAATTATCCATTCTACATTAAACCATTAGTCAAATCATTCGAGTTTCTAAAAAAAACATTATCACATTATAAATTTGTCATTGACATGTCTATGATTAAAAATGACGGCGGCGGGACTCAATACACGTTTCTAGAAGCAATTCATTATGGATGCGCGCTTATACTACACTCTAAATGGATTCTCGAAAATAAAAAAGACAACATCTTCAGGCCAGATTATAATTGTCTTGTTGTCGACAACGCAAAAGAGTTAGCAGAATTAGCTCAAAATAAAAAATTAGATACTACAAAGATAACAGACAATGCTAGGAAAATCTTAAAAGATCATGCAAAGGTAGATTGGCAGAAAGAGATAGTTGAACTTCTGTATAAGTGATACTAATTCCGTATTGGCTGTTGGCGCGCCTAGAGTCCCTTAATACTGTTTAGACTCTGTTATAACGCATAATACAGAAGTATGTGATAAGCCTGACTCAAAGAAGGAGGACAAGAGCATGGTTTACACGCGGCCGGATTGATCCTCTTACAAAAATTGATACTTCTAAATATCATATTTTCTATTGTTCTGCTGAGATACCAAGTCTGATTATCGCTGTTGTTGTTTCTTTCCAGCATATCAAGCACGCATGATATGCAGATACCTTCAGATCTATTCTCTGCTACAACCTGATTGGTAAATTTGTTGCGATATTGTACAGTACGTGTCACCCCGCCTGCTCTAAAATTATTTCGTGACTCTACTAACCGTAGTTAATGCATTCTATCTATTGCATCTATTTCTGCTTGAGATAGGTTTCCTGGTAGGATATTACCGTATAAAGGTGATACGCCTTGAGATAGATTATCTTCCTCCGATGCTTTATCTATTGTATCTGCATTCTCGTCGTTCCCGCTATCGCCTTCTTCTGTCGTTATTTGTTCAGAACTGCTGCTACTACTTGTACTCAATGACAAGTCTACAAATTCAGGTCTGGGGGCAGGAGAATTATTACCTATCTTGCATACTAATTCTAAGTTCTTGACTGTGGCGACACATGCTTTGTACTCGTCACCTGTATTCACAGTGACATTTGGAAATGTCGCAACATATTCTATAAAATGACCTGCCCCTTCACTTGAATTTATTGGAACAACCTCAGGTCCTAATGCATCAAATAGCTTCACTTTTGCTACATCATTATTTGCAGTAACTATTGCAACTACATCGCCCTTAGACTCATGTACATCAAATATTGTCATAATAACCTCAAATATATCATCTCCTTTTCCTGTCTCAGCCTGTGCAGGTTGGTTTAATAGAGGAGCCGCAATCACGGATGTAAGAATCAGAGAACCTAGCACAGCGAGGGAATTATTGTTATACTTGATATTTGATGACAAATCCGGAGAGGATGAACATTTACTGTTACAATATCTGTACTTTTCCAACCTTTCAAATTGATGCTTTCTCCATACTCCATTAACTCTTCTTGTGGCCTTCAAAAAACCTCTGATTTCAAATCCATAGAGCATATACATAATCCATAATTAACTGGGACTCTAATTACTTGGGACTCTGTATTCTATGTAATTGCATAAGTGCATACATCAAGAAGATGCTTCTATGCGTAGGGAATATGTATATACCCACGACCATAATCTCGAACTGAGTCATATGTATATGGAATCAATAATCAAATACTAAAATGCAGTTTGCGTAGTGTATCGTACTTTGAAAAATGGAGCCATGAATCGGTTTGACACTATCGTAATACTACAGTAACATGTTTAAAATTGTTAATGACGCATGATTTCAAATTTGTTTCTTAAGTTCTCCCTTTTCCAATGTTATCGTATTAATCGTTTCACATTTCACATTTCTCACATTTTGCGCCAAAGTCAGTTATATTCCAAAAAGTGTTCCAATTGTTTATGCATCCTTGTTATTGTATTTTATAATCCTTTGAGTTTAGTATTCGAACATTGCCAAAGTAACTTCTCGCTGATTATTCACTTAAGTCGTCTAGTATCCTCTGTCTCTTGAGGTGTAGCAGTATCATGCATACTACCATGTGATTCTTCTTCTAGATGCTGTATCCTTTCCTCATTTGTAGAGAATTTCTTCCCACATACAAAACATTGAAAACCTGAAGGCATTTTTGGATGTTCTTTTTTCTCGAGGTATTCGGCTTTAGCCATAGCTCAATCCCTGTGGATTTTATGGTATAAAAAAGGGGCAGTAACAATCTTTTCTGTCGATAATTCTTTCTTTGTTATATCTAAATAGTATATTTTACAGTAGGTCCGAAGGTCAATTCTGTAGGCATTGCTGCAGGGCGGCCGGCCCCTAGACTCAGCAGACGAATTCTACATTGATCTGGGGTTAGTTAGGGCTTCTGATAGAAAAGATTGATATTGTATGTCTTTGGATTCATTAGTCAATATAATGGCTAATTGTACAAAATGTGGAGCTGATGTTACGGTGACTGGATACGAAACAGAAGAATTGAAACTCCCTAATGATGTGACTGGTTATTTAGTCTCATGCAAACAATGCAAAACCATACTTGGAATAGTCCAAGAGAAATAAAGGTCAGTACTTGGCGTCAATGAACTGAGATTAACAAGGTTAATCATGTCTTTAATATGAGTCTAGACGAAATTATATTTCCTTTGTCCATATGACATAATGAATTCTGCAGGAGATTCAACGCCTCCATGACCACCATTGAGATCAGGTTGGGTCTCCTGGGGATTCATGCATTGTTCCGTAGTACTTTTAAATGATCTTTCGATTAATTTTACTTATCTTGGAATTCGATAGGATATCAAATGCCGATTCAGACACAGACCTAAAGATCAAAACCATGAAATTCATATTGAGAGAAGTTTGTAAAAAGTATAAGGAAAAAGGCGATCCAACTTTTAATTCTGACGAAATTAGTGAGGGCCTTCGAGGACTGGGCCCTGGATATGTTGATCTAAACATTAAGGAAACATGGACACAGTCAAGGTTTGTTGATATTGATGAAAATTATAATTTTACTCTAAATGAGGAAGGAAAGAAGGCCTGTAAGAGAGGAGAATTAGACTGAGTTTACACATACTTTAGGCCTTCAATCGCTTTCTCAATACGACCTTGTAGAAATGCTTGCAGGTTTCACATATTCCAAAAAGCATGTGGAGTAAGAAGATTCGGTTCACCGCATTTCTTACACGTATATACAACCATAGAGGTAAAATTCAGAAAGTACCTAATCAATGACATTGATAAGTCAACTTGATATTGAGGAGACTTAGAATCTTATGATGGAGTTAACAAAGTCGAGTCATTTATAACAACTGGTTTAACAATTTATCAGGGACTGGTTAAGGAGTGAGATTGACAAAAGAATCAGTCAACAGTACTTATCATCATCAGCAGCGGTAATAATAAAAGAGGCATAATATATATCTCCTGTATTTTAAGAAAAGATCCATTGTTTTGTGTTTAGAGGTATCATATAATTATTACAAGAAGACTCGAAAGCATTAGGTCAAAAACGCACAATTTAGAGGATTTTAAACTGACTGTTTTTTACATCTCCACAGTAAAAATCAGACAAGTAATAACAAAAAGTATACTAAAAGTACAGATCTTCCGTCACCAGACTTAAATCAATCATTAACAAATTCGTGTATAATGACTAGTAATGCTAAAACTAAAAAAATGATGGTAAAAGTGGGCTTTACCTTTGCCGTGATTGGTATATTTATTATTAGCTCATTAATGTTAAACTCAAGCAAATCAATGTTAAACTCAAGCAACACTGCAATAGCACAACTGCCACTACAACAACAACGAGTCCATGCTTTAGACGGCACAACGTTTCATATCAATAATGTGACATTTTCGCACCGTATGGCAACCGTAAATGGTATTCAAATGCACTACGTAATTGGTGGTCAAGGAAATCCACTAGTCTTGCTGCACGGATTTCCAGAAACATGGTATGAATGGCGTCATGTAATGCCAGCTTTAGCTAAAAATTATACTGTTATAGTACCTGATCTTAGGGGACTTGGAGACTCTTCAAAACCACCCACAGGATATGACGGGAAGACTACTGCAGAAGATCTAAATCAGTTGATATCTCAATTGGGCTTTAAAAAAATCCTACTGGTAGCTCATGACATAGGAGCGCAAACAGCTTTTTCGTATGCTAAAACTCATCCAAACAATATAAGCAAATTAGTAATAATGGATTTTATTTTCCCAGGTTTTTTACCTCCACAGTTTGGTCAGAATGGCCCTTGGTGGTTTACCTTTCATCAAGTCCCTAACCTACCAGAATTTCTCATAGAAGGTCAAGAGCGAGAATACATATCATCGTTCGTCAAAATGCTAGCTTATAACCCATCTGCAATCACAGAAGGAGATCTAGATATATATGCCGAAAAATACTCTGTCCCAGGTGCAATGCGAGATGGATTTGAATACTACAGAGCCTTCCCTCTAGATGCAGTACAAAACAAAGCATTAGTAAACCAATCCAAGCTTCCTGTTCCAGTTCTTATATTGGAAGCCGACTTCTATCCGGTATTCGGAGGAGCTGTACAAGGCATTCCTGTAGTCAATGCGGTAAAGGCAATGGCTCAAAATGTTACTGGCATTAAGGTTCCTTTGTCAGGTCACTGGATTCCAGAAGAGCAGCCACAGTTTGTCATTGACCAACTAGCCAAATTCTTTGGCAGTTAGCTCAATTGCATAACCCATTGCAATTGATCTGCCTTACAGTGGGAGAATTTGTATGCCATGTTTTGTGTGTTATCGTGATCATACGAGATACTGTTCCTAAGAATAAACATACGATTGAACGTTGCCATTCAACAGATCATACTGTCGTTCAGTCTTTTATCTACAATAATGATTGCATCTGGTTACATAGTTGTATGGATATGGAATTACTCGATTACGATATGCTAACAATAAGATAGAGGCATCATGGACAGACCAATTAGAAGTAGTCAAACGTTTAAAAAAATCTCTGGTTCGCCATGGTTAATTCTTGCAGTATTAAGTTGCGTGGGACTCATTTCAACGTTCGCAGACACCATGATACTTCCAGCGATTCCCGATTTTATCAGGGACTTTAATATATCCTATAGCACGTCTTCTTGGATACTTGCCTCGTTCCTAATCACGGGCGCTGTAATGACGCCTGTTGCAGGAAAGCTATCTGACATTTATGGCAAGAAGAAGGTATTGCTGATAATATTAGGAATCTATATTGTTGGCATTACGCTAGCTGCTTTTTCATATGACTTTGCAACCTTGCTTACGGCAAGGATAATACAAGGTATTGGTGTTTCAGTATTTCCGATAGCTTTCAGCATCATAAGGGATACCTTTCCTCAAGAACGACTTGCCATAGCACAGGGAATTTTTAGCTCGTTATTTTCAGCAGGAGCAGTAATAGGGGTTGCAATAGGCGGTACAATAATAAATAATTGGGGATGGCATGCCACATTCCTAGTTGTTATTCCGGTGGGGATAATTTTATTCGCAGTAATCAGCGTAATCGTTCCTGCTAGAAAAGATCAAGTTATCCCGGCTACTATTTGTGATAAAAATGCAGAATTTTGCAGTAGATTTGTACATGTGAGAAAAGATATTCTACTATCTGAACTCATTGATGGTGGTGACATCAATAACGTCAACAGGACCAAATCTGTCGTAGATATTAAGGGTGCAATCACACTATCTGCAACAGTTGTCTCGTTTCTAGTCGCACTTCAATTTACACAGGCAGTCTCCGATACATCTTACTCCATTCCAATTATTGTCGCCCTTGGAGCAGCAGCAGTTGTCAGTCTGATATTGTTTGTAAGGGTAGAGAAAAGAACAGATTCGCCATTAATCGATCTCAAACTTTTGAAGGATAAGACATTGCTTCCTGCAAACATAATAAACATGGTCGTTGGCATTACCGCATTAATGGTAGTTTACCAGACCATACCCATATTGATCCGTACTCCTTCCCCACTAGGATTCGGAGGGGATGCACTTGATATTGCAAGAATCCAACTCCCTTACATGATCATATCGTTAATAATGGCTATTGGCTCTGGACTTGTAGTATCCAAATTCGGTAATCTGAGACCTACATTAATAGGAATAACGATCTCGCTTGCAGGATTCATTTTTCTTTTTATAATTCACACTACAGAATTATCGATAACGATCGGTCTTGCAATACTAGCGACAGGCTTATCCTTAACACAGATCGGGGCAATAAATATAGTTCTAGTATCAACTCCAAAGCAGTCAAGTGGGGTGTCGCTTGCTATGACTGTTCTTCTCTATTTAATCGGAACCTCTGTTGGACCTGTGATTGCAGGGATATTTATGCAAATGTATCAAACCACTTTAAACGGAATTGTCGGCTTATTTCCTTCATTAGAATCGTACAGTTTGATCTTTCTTACTGCTATTATCATGTCACTAGTATCTGTGGCACT
>Ga0207428_10000984_pt1 | contig 31540 bp, 25 predicted proteins | sample RhiMethybrSRZTD1_FD_187600 | JGI IMG/M metagenome (GOLD analysis project Ga0207428, IMG submission 187600) | Populus rhizosphere microbial communities from Tennessee, USA - Rhizosphere MetaG P. TD hybrid SRZTD1 (SPAdes) (version 3) | ecosystem: Host-associated > Plants > Roots > Rhizosphere >...
CGAAAGGATGAGCAAGCCAAGTGACCGATCCTTTGACGCCTGTACTGACTGCGAATTGGGGCGACGAACGCGCCTGGAAGCTGACCAACTACGAGCGCCGTGGCGGGTATCAGGCCCTACGGTCCGCGCTTCAGATGGAACCGGCCGATGTCGTCGCCCTGGTCAAAGACTCCGGCCTACGTGGCCGCGGCGGAGCCGGCTTCCCGACTGGCATGAAATGGAGCTTCATTCCGCAGGACAATCCGAAGCCTAAATACCTGGTAGTCAACGCCGACGAATCCGAGCCGGGAACCTGCAAGGACATTCCGCTGATGATGGCCTCCCCGCACACGCTGGTCGAGGGAGTGATCATCTCCGCGTACGCCATCCGCTCCAATACTGCGTTCATCTACGTCCGCGGCGAGGTGCTGCATGTGGTACGTCGCCTGCAGCAGGCGGTTCGTGAGGCGTACTCCGCCGGCTATGCCGGCAAGAACATCCTGGACACCGGCTACGACCTGGAGATCATTGTCCACGCGGGCGCGGGCGCCTACATCTGCGGCGAGGAGACCGCGCTACTGGACTCGCTGGAGGGTCGCCGCGGTCAACCGCGGCTGCGGCCGCCATTCCCGGCAGTCGCCGGGCTGTACGCGTCCCCGACAGTGATCAACAACGTGGAGTCGATCTCTTCAGTGCCCTCGATCATCAGCAACGGCGATGACTGGTTCTCCTCAATGGGCACTGAAAAGTCCAAGGGAATGACGATCTACTCACTCTCCGGGCATGTCGCCAATCCGGGACAGTTCGAGGCGCCGTTGGGCATCACCTTGCGTGAAATTCTTGATCTTGCCGGCGGCATCCGTGAAGGCCATCGGCTCAAGTTCTGGACGCCGGGCGGGTCCTCGACCCCGATGCTGACCGACGAGCATCTCGATGTTCGGCTGGACTATGAGTCCGTCGCGGGTGTGAAGTCAATGCTCGGAACCAAGGCGCTGCAGTGCTTCGACGAGACGACATCAGTGGTGCGGACGGTGTTGCGCTGGACCGAGTTCTATAAGCACGAGTCCTGCGGCAAGTGCACGCCATGTCGTGAGGGCACCTGGTGGCTGGTGCAGATTCTCAAGCGCATGGAAGCCGGCCACGGCGAAGAGGGTGACATCGAGAAGCTACTTGATCTTTGTGACAACATTCTCGGCCGGGCCTTCTGTGCCCTCGGCGACGGCGCAACCTCCCCTATCACCTCAGCCATCAAGTACTTCCGAGACGAGTTCGAGGCTGCCATGCATACTCCAGCCTGGGAGCTGTTCCCTTACGAGCGCAGCACGATCTTTGTCCGTGAGCCGGTAGGAGCTTAAACATGACCGTCACGGCAACAGGGGCTGCCACGGGCTCGGCCGTCGAGCAGCGTGAGGATCTGGTCACTCTCACCATTGACGACATCGAGGTCTCAGTTCCCAAGGGCACGCTAGCGATTCGGGCCGCCGAGCTCATCGGAGTCGAGATACCGCGCTTTTGCGATCATCCACTGCTGGACCCGGTCGGCGCCTGTCGGCAGTGCCTGGTGGACGTGCCCGACGGCGGAACGGGGCGACCCATCCCCAAGCCACAGGCCTCGTGCACTCTTGAGGTCGCGCCGGGAATGAAGATCAAGACCCAGCTCACGTCGCCGATCGCCGACAAGGCACAGCGCGGGAACATGGAGTTCCTGCTGATCAACCATCCGCTCGACTGTCCGATCTGCGACAAGGGTGGTGAATGCCCGCTGCAGAATCAGGCGATGTCGCATGGCTATGCGGAGAGCCGGTTCACCGATGAGAAGCGGACCTACCCGAAGCCGATCAACATTTCAGCCAACGTGCTGCTTGATCGGGAACGCTGCGTGCTGTGCGCGCGATGCACCCGGTTCTCAGAGCAGATCGCCGGCGATCCGTTTATCGCCTTGATCGAGCGTGGTGCGCTGCAACAGGTCGGAATCTATGAAAAGGAACCCTTGGAGTCCTACTTCTCGGGCAACACCATTCAGATTTGTCCCGTCGGTGCGCTGACGAGTTCGGCGTATCGGTTCCGGTCGCGGCCCTTCGACCTGGTTTCCACGCCTTCGATCGCCGAACATGACGCCTGCGGTTCGGCGATCCGAGTCGATCACCGACGCGGCATCGTGATGCGACGGCTGGCGGGTGATGATCCCGAGGTCAATGAGGAATGGATTACCGACAAAGATCGTTTCGCGCATCGCTATGGCGATCTCGACGACCGGCTTACCCGGCCGCTGGTCCGAGACGGCGACGTGTTACGACCGGCATCCTGGCCGGAGGCGATCGACGTAGCCGTGCAAGGCCTGAGGGCGGCGGGAAACTCAGCCGGCGTGCTCACTGGTGGGCGGCTCACCCTGGAGGATGCGTACGGCTATTCGAAGTTTGCGCGAGCGGTGCTCGGAACGAACAACATCGACTTCCGGGCCCGGCAGCATTCCAGCGAGGAGGCTGACTTCTTGGCACACGCTGTTGCCGGCACTGAGCTTGGGGTCAGCTTTGCTGACCTTGAAAACGCGAGTTCGGCACTGCTGGTGTGCCTGGAGCCGGAAGAGGAAGCCGGCATGATCTTCCTTCGCCTCCGCAAGGCCTTCCGCAAGAAGCACCTGACCACTTGGACATTGGCGCCGTACGCGAGCAACGGAACCAAGAAGATGGGTGCCCGGCTCGTCCCCTGCATCCCCGGCGATGAAGCTGGCCTCGTTGATCAGCTTCACACAGACGACGGCAGCTCGACTGACAGGCTGGCCGACATCACCCTCGACGAGAATTCTGTGATCTTGGTCGGGGAGCGCGCTGCCGGTCTTTCGGGGACTTTCAGCGCTTGTCATCGACTTGCCGAACGCACCGGCGCCAAGCTGGCCTGGGTGCCGCGTCGGGCCGGGGATCGCGGTGCTGTGGAAGCGGGCTGCCTGCCCAATCTGCTGCCTGGCGGCAGGCCTGTGGCGGATGCCGCCGCCCGTGTGGACACCCAGACGACTTGGGGGATTGAATCACTGTCGTCTCTGGAGGGCCGTGACGCCGACGAAATCTTGATCGCCGCAGCTGACGGGGAGCTTCAGGCGCTCGTCGTGGCTGGGGTTGATCCGAACGACTTCGTTGATCCGCAGGGCGTGCTCGAGGGTTTGGAGTCCGTGGAATTCTTGATCAGCTTGGAACCTCGGGCGTCGCTGGTCACCGAGCGCGCCAACGTAGTCTTCCCCGTGTCACTGATGCACGAGCGAGCAGGCACTTTCGTGAACTGGGAGGGACGGCGCCGGCCATTCGGCGTTGTCATCGAGCAACCCAATGGCATGTCAGACCTCCGGGTGCTGGCCGCGCTGGCCGATGGAATGGGCACCAGCCTGGGTTTCCGTACGCCTGCCGAAGCTGGGGCTGAACTCGACGAGCTGGGAATCTGGGAGGGCGAGCGCAGCCTGGCGCCTGACTATGAAGCCGGGGAAACAGCCGAGTCGGATGGCAGCACGGCGATGCTGGCGACCTGGCGTCTGGCCCTGGATGAGAGTCGTGCATTAGACGGCGAGCCGTTCTTGCAGGCGACTGCGCGAGCGCCCGAGGCACGTCTCAGCCCGAGGACAGCCGAAGCTGCCGGAATCACCAGCCTGGCAATGATCAGCAATGACCGTGGCTCTATTACGTTGCCAGCCGTCATCGACCGCGAGATGGTCGACGGCGTCGTGTGGTTGCCGAGTCGAGCTCCGGGTTACGGCATTCCCCGAAACCTTGCCGCCAGTGCTGGTGATCTTGTGACGATCGGGCCAGGTGACGAGCTTGCAATCTCCGCCGAGCTTGTCGAGGCGCTCCCTTCGACAGGCTCAGGGTCCATTGAGGCAGGCTCAGGGCGCATCGAGGCAGGCTCAGGGCGCAGTGAGGTTGTCACGGAGGCGAGCCAATGAGCCTGCTGACAACCCTGGATCTGGAGGTCTTCTTCAACGACCGATGGTGGGTGGTACTGCTTAAGGCGCTCTTCGCGTTCGTGGTACTGCTGGTGCTCACACTGTTCACCATCTGGTATGAGCGTCGCGTTGTCGCGTTCATGCAGCATCGCGAGGGACCCAACATGAACGGGCCGTTCGGGTTGCTGCAGTCGCTGGCCGATGGCATGAAGTTGATGTTCAAGGAGGACTTCACTCCGACAGCAGCCGACAAGTTGATCTTTACGCTCGCCCCCTTCGTCGTCGCCATCCCGGCGATCACCGCTTTCGCCGTCATCCCGATGGCGGGAATAGTCCGTGTACCGTTCACCGACATCACTACGCCACTCCAGGTCACTGATCTACCGGTATCGGTGCTGTTCATCGTGGCTGTCGCCTCGATCGGCGTATACGGGATCGTGCTGGCGGGTTGGTCCTCGGGATCCACCTACTCGCTGCTCGGGGCTTTGCGCTCGAGCGCGCAGGTGATCAGCTACGAAGTTGCCATGGGTCTGGCGCTGGTAGCCGTCTTCCTGTATGCCGGGTCGCTCTCGACATCGGAGATCGTGGCCAAACAGGCCGAGCCTGCCACCGTTTTCGGCGTACCGCTGTGGTTTGCGGTGCAGCTACTGCCGTCCTTCCTCATCTATCTGATCTCCATGGTCGGCGAGACGAACCGGGCACCCTTCGATCTGCCGGAAGCGGAGGGCGAGCTGGTCGGAGGCTTCCATACCGAGTACTCCTCGATGCGCTTCGCCATGTTCTTCATGGCGGAGTACATGAACATGATCACGGTCTCCGCGCTGGCCGTCACGCTCTTCCTGGGCGGGTGGCACGCGCCAGTGCCCTTCAACCTGCTGCCAGGTATCGACAGCGGCTATTGGGGTCTGTTGTGGTTCGTGGTGAAGGTGCTGGTGCTGCTCTTCGTCTTCGTTTGGCTTCGGGGCACCCTGCCACGGCTGCGTTACGACCAGTTCATGCGATTCGGCTGGCGTTGGCTGATTCCGATCTCGCTGGTCTGGACGCTCATGATCGCGATCTTGAGACTTGGCCAGCGCGAAGGCTGGTTCAGTGGTCGAGGATTCTGGCTGGGTGCCGCCGTGGTCTTTGCGGTGCTCGTCGGACTGGCCTTCTTCGGCGGCAAAGAGGAGCCGAAGGCGGCTGAGCAGTCCGCAGCTGAAGAAACCCGCGTGTTCGATCCCTTTGCCGGCGGTTATCCTGTCCCGCCGATGGGTGATCAAGTGCTGCCGGAATTTGCTCAAGTCCTGGTCGGTGAGGAAGATCTGGCGTCGGACCGCCCATCCAACGGCCGCCCGCCCGATGAACGGCAGGCTAATGAACAGCCGACCAAGGAAGGGAGTGAGGCCTGATGGGCTTCTTTGATCCCGTCGCTGGCTTCGGCGTGACCTTCAGGACGATGTTCCGCAAGACGTTCACGATCGACTATCCAAACGGACCTCGAGTAACGGCACCGCGATTTCACGGCCGGCATCAGCTCAACCGCTGGCCCGACGGTCTGGAAAAGTGTGTTGGCTGTGAGCTGTGTGCGTGGGCTTGCCCAGCCGACGCGATCTATGTCGAGGGCGCTCAGAACACCGAGGAAGAGCGCTACTCCCCTGGTGAGCGCTACGGCCGGGTCTATCAGATCAATTACTTGCGTTGCATCCTGTGCGGTCTGTGCATCGAGGCCTGCCCGACGCGAGCTCTCACGATGACCAATGAATTCGAGCTTGCCGACGATACCCGCGAGAAGTTGATCTATGAGAAGTCCGATCTGCTTGCGCCGCTGCTGCCTGGCATGGAGCAGCCGCCTCATGAGCGCCGACTAGGTGACGACGAGCAAAAATACTTCCTCGGTCTACCTCCGACAGGTCAGCCTGACGACCGTGCCGGCGATCTCAGTGAGGTGCAGCCGCGGCCGATCAACCAGGGCTGGCGTCGCCACAAGCCGGTAGCGAAGGGCCGGTGATGATCTTGGTTACTGCATCGTTGATTCCGCTTGTCACCGGTGCAGCCGTAGCGTTCTGGCTGCTTGCACCGGTGATGATCTTAGGGGCGCTGGGAATGATCTTGGCGCGTAAGCCGGTGCACTCTGCCATGTGCCTGGCAGCCGTGATGATCTCCTTGGCTGTGCAGTACGCGGCGCAGGAGGCGCCCTTCCTTTTCGTGGTCCAGATCATCGTCTATACCGGCGCGATCCTGATGCTGTTCTTGTTCGTCCTGATGTTGGTCGGGGTCGACGTCCGGGAATCTCTGGTCGAGACGATCAAGGGGCAGCGCACGCTGGCTGTGCTGGCTGGCCTCGGTTTCGGCGCACTGCTGGTTTTCGCTGTCGGTAACGCGATTGTCGGTCCGACGATCGGTTTGCGTGCCGATAATGCGGAGAACGGCGGCAACACCCAGGGCCTCGCTGCGCTGATTTTCGAGCGTTACGTTTTCGCCTTCGAGGCCACCTCGGCACTGCTGATCACCGCTGCAGTCGGAGCCATGGTGCTCGCACACCGGGAACGGCTGACGAAGCGTCCCACTCAGGCAGACCTTGCCGAGAGCCGGATGCAGCGGTACGCCGAGACGGGCCAGCATCCCGGTCCGCTTCCCACTCCAGGCGTCTTTGCACGGCATAACGCGGTAGATACGCCGGCGCTGCTGCCCGATGGAAGCGTCTCAGAGCTCTCGGTTTCGGGCACGCTGAAAGCCCGCGGCACGGTCTTGGAAAGCCGAGATTTGGTGAAGCCGGTCGACGAAACAGTGGAAGCGATCACCGATGAGGAAGCTCCACGTACGACTGAGGAAGAACAGCTGTGAACCCGACCAACTACATCGTGCTCTCAGCGATCTTGTTCACCATCGGTGCGGTGGGTTTCATGATCAGGCGGAATTCGATCGTGGCTTTTATGTGCGTGGAGCTCATGCTGAATGCCACCAATCTCGCGTTCGTGACGTTCTCTCGTATGCACGGCGGCCTGGACGGACAGGTGGCCGCTTTTTTTGTCATGGTGGTGGCTGCCGCTGAGGTCGTTGTTGGCCTGGCCATCATCGTGGCCATTTTCCGTACCCGCCGCTCGGCCTCCGTCGACGACGCAAATTTGCTGAAGTTCTAAAGGACTGCGATGCTCCCACTCGAGACGCCTGTGCCGGCAACCGGCTTTTTCACGGTGGCGTGGCTGCTCATCGCCATTCCTGCGGTTAGTGCCGCGATCTTGCTACTGGTTGGTCGGCGAGCTGACCGTTGGGGGCATTATCTCGGTGCGGCTGCGCCTTTAGTCTCCTTCGCGATCGGGCTCTACTACTTCATCAACTTGCTCGGTCGCGACCAGGCCGCGCGCGCGGTATCTGTCCCGCTCTACAACTGGATCTCCAGCGGACGTTGGCAGATCAACGTCGGGTTGCTCATCGACCAGCTTTCGATTCTCTTCGTGTTGCTGATCACCGGCGTCGGCGGCCTGATCCACGTCTATTCCATCGGCTATATGGCCCACGATGATCGGCGACGTCGCTTCTTCGCCTTCCTCAACCTGTTCGTGGCCGCAATGCTCCTTCTGGTCCTCGCTGACAACTACTTGGTGCTCTTCGTGGGCTGGGAGGGCGTCGGTCTGGCGTCGTACCTACTGATCGGCTTCTGGCAGTACAAGCCGATAGCAGCGACTGCCGCAAAGAAAGCATTCGTTGTCAACCGCGTCGGCGACATGGGCATGTCCATCGCCGTCATGCTGATGCTTGCGCTTTTTGGCTCATCCGCCTTCGTCGACGTCAACGCCGGCATGCCGAAGGTCAGCAATACAGTCGCGTTGATCTTGGGCCTGCTGCTCCTACTTGCCGCGTGCGGCAAGTCGGCACAGGTGCCATTGCAGTCCTGGTTGCTGGACGCAATGGAAGGTCCAACTCCGGTGTCGGCGCTGATCCATGCAGCCACTATGGTGACTGCTGGCGTCTATCTCGTCACCCGCAGCAATGCGATCTTCACCGAGTCACCGCCCGCGAGCATCGCGGTTGCCGTCGTCGGCACGGTGACATTGCTGTTCGGCGCCTGGATCGGTTGTGCCAAGGACGACATCAAGCGGGTGCTTGCCGGCTCCACGATGTCTCAGATCGGTTACATGATGCTGGCGGCAGGCATCGGGCCAGCCGGCTATGCGTACGCGATCTTCCATCTACTGACCCACGGGTTCTTCAAGGCTGATCTGTTCTTGGGCGCCGGCTCGGTGATGCATGCCACCAACGACAACGTGGACATGCGGCATTACGGGGCGCTCAGGCGATTGATGCCGATCACCTTTGTGACGTTTGCCGCTGGTTACCTGGCGATCATCGGGTTTCCGTTCTTCTCCGGCTTCTACTCCAAGGACCACATCATCGAGGTTGCCTATGAGCAGAGCGCAGTCCTTGGGGGGCTTGCGTTGCTGGGCGCTGGCATCACTGGGTTCTACATGACCCGGCTGATGTTGATGACGTTCTACGGCGCCAAGCGCTGGGAGCAGGGCGTTCATCCGCACGAGTCTCCGCCCGTCATGACGGTGCCACTGATCTTCCTCGGAATCGCATCGGTGATCGGCGGTCTGGTGCTCAACAACTGGATCGTGGGCTGGCTTAATCCGGCTGTCGGCGGCGAAGCGCCTGCCGAGGCGCCGAGCCTGTTGCACTTCTCGACCGTCGCGATCGTGACCCTGGTCGTGGTTGCGATTGGTGTGGGGATCAGCGTATGGATCTTCGGCCCACGTCGGGAGATCCCGGTCACCCAGCCCGCGAACGCCTCCTTCTTCACGGTGGCTGGACGTAATGATCTGTATGGCGACGCGTTCAACGAGGCGGTGTTCATGCGGCCCGGCCAGCGGCTCACCGCAGGGCTCATTCGGTTGGAGAACTCGGGTATCGATGGCGCCGTGAACGGCACTGCAGCAGCGATTGGCGGAATGTCAGCACGGCTGCGGCGGGTGCAGAACGGCTTCGTTCGCTCTTATGCGCTCACTATGACCGTTGGCGTCGCGATCGTCGGTGTAGTGATCCTGTTGGGCCGGCTGGGCTGAGGGGCGGGGGACATGACTATTCCGTGGCTCACCATCCTGGCATTGTTGCCGACAGTCGGTGCCGTGGTGCTGATCTTCACTGGCGTCAAGGCCGCAAAGCACGTCGCCCTTGTGGTGTCGCTGATCACGTTGGCGTTTGCTCTCGTCATCGCCACCACACGTTTCACCATCGGTGGCGGCATGCAACTGGTCGAGCAGGTCCCCTGGATCAAGCCGCTGGGCGCCTACTACGCACTCAGCTTGGATGGCCTTGGCCTTACCTTGGTGCTGCTGGTGGTGATCATCACTCCAGTGGTGATCATCGCCTCCTGGCGTGATTTTGATCCGGTTGCGGCGGGTCCAGCGTCCGTCGATGGACCGCAAGCCAGTCCAACGGGAGCGGCGCCTTCGACAAGCTCAGGGACGCTCGCTCCGAAGTATGACGCGCGGGTGTTCTTCGCCCTGCTGCTGGCCGTACAGACTTGTGCCCTGTATCTCTTCCTGGCCACCGATGTCTTCTTGTTCTACGTGTTCTTCGAAGTCATCTTGGTCCCGATGTATTTCCTGATCGGCGGCTTCGGGCCTGGCCCGCGCAGGACGTACGCGGCGGCGAAATTCTTGATCTTTGGCTTGCTCGGCGGATTTGTCATGCTCGCCTCGGTGATCGGCCTTTACGTCCTGTCCGCCAGGGCTGGAGAGCCGAGCTACCTGCTGAGCACATTGAGCCAGTTGGATATAGCCACCGCCACAGGTCGCTGGTTGTTCTTGGGCTTCATGTTCGCCTTTGCGATCAAGGCGCCGCTGGTACCGCTGCACACCTGGCTGCCGGACGCGGCGGAGGAGTCCACTGCTGGCGGTGCCACCATGATGGTCGGCGTCATGGACAAGATCGGCACTTTCGGCATGATCAGGTACTGTCTCGGCCTGTTCCCGGAGGCAAGCCAATGGGCGACACCGGTGGTGTTGGTGCTGGCCACGATCTCGATCCTGTACGGGGCCATCTTGGCGATCGGCAGCCGGGACATCATGCGGTTCATCGCCTATACCTCGATCAGCCACTTCGGCTTTATCGTGCTCGGCATCTTTGCCTTCACCAGCCAGAGCCTGACCGGGTCCACGCTTTACATGCTCAACCACGGGATGGCAACTGCTGCCTTGTTTGTGATGGCCGGATATCTGGTCAAGCGCCGCGGATCCCGCGACATGAATGCATACGGCGGCGTGGATCGAGTGGCCCCAGTTCTGGCAGGCTTGCTGCTGTTCGCCGGGCTCAATACGTTGTCGTTGCCTGGCCTGGGCAGCTTTGTGTCAGAGTTCATGGTGCTGGCTGGCACGTTCGGCCGGCATCCGGCGTACGCCGTGGTCTCGACGCTGGCTATCGTCCTGGCGGCGCTCTACATCTTGATCATGTACCAGCGCACCATGACAGGACCGGTGGATTCCGAGGTTCAGGAGAAAGTCACCGATATCAATGGACGGGAACGGCTTGCCATGGCTCCCTTGGTGCTGCTGATCTTCATTCTTGGTGTCTTTCCGAAGCCGCTGCTGTCGATCATCGAGCCGACGACCCAGGCAACTCTGCAGCACGCTGGCGTGACTGATCCGCAGCCTAGGGTGACTGCCGAGGGAGGCCGCTGATGATCCCCCTCAGTCTGCAGCCGTTGGAGATTACGGCTCCCCATATTGAATACGGCCTGCTTGCGCCGGTTTTGGTGATCTTTGTTGGCGCCTGCGTCGGTGTTTTGGCCGAGGCGCTCGTGCCGCGCGAAATGCGCCGTGTTGTGCACATGGTGATCACACCTGTATCGCTGGCGATAGCCCTGGCAGCGACCTTGTTGAACTGGGCGTCCGGTGTCAAGGGGCTGGTGGCGGTCGGTTCACTGGCTATCGATGGACCCACCTACTTCATGTGGACTATCTTGATCATCTTCAGTGGGGCAGCACTGCTGCTGTTTGCCGAGACCAAGATCGAGAATGCCAGCGTGTTCGCGCCACAGGCAGCGGCGGTGCCGGGCACTCCCGCAGAGCGGGAGGCGATCAGGAGCCGCATGGAGCATACCGAGGTGTTTCCGCTTGCGTTGTTCGCTGTGCTGGGCATGATGCTCTTCCCGGCGTCCAATGATTTGATCATGATGTTCGTCGCGCTGGAGATCTTGTCATTGCCGCTGTATCTGCTCTGCGGGCTCGCTCGCCGACGCCGACTACTCTCCCAAGAGGCAGCGCTCAAATACTTCCTGCTAGGCGCGCTGTCATCAGCATTCTTCGTCTACGGGGCTGCCCTGCTCTATGGCTACTCCGGATCATTCACCTTCGCAGCGATCGACGACGCGATACGCGATAGCGACCAAGGGCTGGGCCTGTTACTGGCCGGAATGGCGTTGCTCGGCGTCGGACTGCTCTTCAAGTTCAGCGCTGTGCCCTTCCACTCCTGGACGCCGGACGTGTATGCCGGAGCTCCGACGCCGGTGACCGGATTCATGGCAGCCTGCACCAAGATCGCCGCGGTGGGCGCTCTGATGCGGGTGTTCTATGTCGCGCTGGGTGCCGATCGCTGGGACTGGCAGCCGATGATGGCGATCATTGCGGTTTTGACTATGGCGGTCGGCTCGGTGTTGGCGATCACTCAAACCGATGTCAAGCGCATGCTGGCGTACTCCTCGATCGCGCACGCGGGGTTCATGATGGTGGCGTTCGTCGGAGCATCGCAGGTTGTCAGTGGCAGCCGTCCCGGCTCGTTGACCAGTATTTCGTCGGTGATGTTCTACCTGGTCGCGTACGGAGCGGCAACGATCGGTGCCTTTGCGCTGGTCACGATGGTCCGGGACTCCACAGGTGAGGCGACGCTGCTGAACAGCTGGGTGGGGCTCGGCCGGCGGTCGCCGCTGGCCGCGACGATCTTCTCGATCTTCATGTTGAGCTTCGCCGGCATCCCGTTGACAAGCGGCTTCATAGGTAAGTGGGCAGTGTTCGCCGCTGCGTGGAGCGGCGGCATTCAGTGGCTCGTTGTGGTTGCCGTTGTGATCAGTGTGGTCGCTGCCTTTTTCTACATTCGAGTCATTGTGCTGATGTTCTTCACCGAGCCGAGGAAGATGGCAACCACCGTGGTACGCCCCGGCTGGACAACGCTGACGGCCGTCGGAGTCGGCGCAATCGCGACGGTAGCCTTCGGGGTGTTCCCGGGCCCACTGCTGGCCCTTGCTCAGCAAGCAGGGGAGTTCATTCGCTGACCGACGGAGGGAAGGGTGCTGGCTGAACAGACACGAGATGAGGTTTTCGAGGCTTCGGTTCGATCCCAGCTTGAGCTGATCGACGTCGCATTGCTCAAGGCCGCCGAGGCGGACTCTGACATGGTAACCGAGGCCGCGCAACACATCATCGCCGCTGGCGGCAAGCGCTTCCGACCGTTGCTGGTGGTCCTTGGCTCACATCTTGGGCCGCGCGAGGCCACTGAGGACGTGGTCAAGGCAGCGGTAGTCGTCGAGCTCACCCATGTGGCGAGCCTCTACCACGACGACGTGATGGACGAGGCAGGAATACGCCGCGGCTCGTCAAGCGCCAACGCCCGGTGGGGCAATACGGTAGCGATCTTGGTCGGCGATCTGCTCTTCGCGCGAGCCTCCGATATCGTTTCTGATCTTGGTCCAGAGTTCGTACGGCTGCAGGCGCGTACCTTCTCCCGGCTCGTCCAGGGTCAGATCGCTGAGACGGTTGGGCCTCGCGGAACAGATCCGCTTGATCATTACCTGCGGGTTGTGGCCGACAAGACCGGCTCCTTGATCGCGACCTCGGCGCTATTTGGGTCCAAGATCGCAGATTCGCCTCCGCAGCTGCAGCGAATCATGGCCGAATTCGGCGAGCAGATCGGAATTGTGTTCCAGCTGAGCGATGACATCATCGACATCACCAGCGATGAGACGGGCAAGACGCCGGGAACTGATCTTCGCGAAGGCATCCCAACGCTGCCAACGCTGCTGGCTCGTAAATCGACGGACCCGTCCGACGCGCGGTTGCTCCAGTTGCTCGACTCCGATCTTCATGACGACGCTGCGCTCGACGAGGTTTTGGGCTTGCTCCGCCGCCATCGCTGCATTGATCAATCACGCCAGGAGGTCCGGCGTCGCGCCGAAGCCGCGCGCACCCTCCTGGAGCCTCTCCCCGCCGGTCCGGCCAAGGACGCCCTCGACGAGCTGTGCACCAGCGTCGTGACGCGTACCGCCTAACTCGCCACCACCCCGGCTGGCGATTCGGTTGCCGCAACCTACGTGTACGTAGGTTGCCGACGGTCTGCATAGGTTGCAACCTGTGCAGACCGACAGCAACCTATGCAGACCCTCGAGCAATGTGATCAATTTGCCCAGCCAGACGGAAGCGGCAGCGTTGGTTCAAAGCGGCACGCGGTAGACGAGGTCGCCCTCGTTCGAGCTCAGCCAGATCGAACCGAAGGCAATATGGACGTCGGCGCATTCGGAGCCCGCGTCGGTGACTACTCGGACTCGCCGCAACGATCTCGGTCAGCCGAGTTTCGGTCCCGCGTACGAGGTGCTGAACCTAAGCTCGGGCGACGATTCTGAGCGAACTGAGGTCGAGGGATGCGTTGCCGTCCACGATCAGGTCGGCATGCTCCCATGGTCGCTCGGCGGCCGTATAGGCGTTCTCTTCGGCCATCCAGTTGGCGTAGGAGGTGGCGGAGATTTCACCCGCGGCCACGCGTGCCGCGTCGCGGGACTCGCGTATCGACTGCGGCGTCTCTACCCAGATGATCACATCCAGTTCTCGCCGCACCGATTCTTGACTCGCGCCAACCCTCAATGATCACGAAGTCACGGTCATTATCGATCGTGATCGCACCTTCTCGACCCCGGGCCACCCACGCCGGCGGGCGATAATGCACTGCACGCCGGGTACGCAGTGCCGGCAGCACATCATTGATCAGCAGCTCGTCCCAGCTGAACACCCCGTGGTACCAGGCGAGGTCGTCGGTATGCAGTACCGAACAATTTGGCAGCGTGTCGGCCAGCCGCCTGACAGGCTCGACTTGCCGCTCGCGCTGTGTCCATTGATCGCCACGATCGCCGGTCGCGCCGGACGCGCACTAGCGGCGACTTGGTCGGCGAAGTCACGGAGCTCGATAACTTGCCAGTGGGTGGCTACCAGATCTTGACCCGTTGGTTCTCATCCAGCCAGAGGGCATCGGAGTCGCGTACGTCGAAGGCGGCGTAAAACTCAGGGAGGTTGCGAACGATCTGATTGCAGCGGAATTCAGCGGGAGAGTGGGGGTCGGTCGCCAGGCGCTGCAGCAGCATCTCAGTCCGTACTTTGGCTTGCCAGACTGCAGCCCAGCTGAGGAAGAGCCGCTGCTCAGGCGTATAGCCATCTAATTCCGGCTCGGACTTGCCATCCTGTGCGATCTGGTACGCCTTGTAGGCGATCGACAGCCCGCCAAGATCACCAATGTTCTCACCGATGGTCAGCTGACCGTTGACCCTGTGCCCCGGAGCCTGTGCCAGCTCCAAGACGTTGTATTGGTCGATCAACGCCTTAGTTCGCTCCTCGAAGGCCTCCCGATCCTTGTCGGTCCACCAGTTGCGCAGCATGCCGTCGCCATCACAGGTAGAACCTTGATCATCAAAGCCGTGCCCGATCTCGTGGCCGATGACGGCACCGATGCCGCCATAGTTCACGGCATCGTCGGCGTACTCATTGAAGAAGGGCGGCTGCAAGATCGCCGCGGGAAAGACGATCTCATTCTTGAGCGGGTGATAGTACGCATTGACCGTCTGCGGCGTCATCAGCCATTCTTCGCGGTCGATCGGCTCGCCGATCTTGTTCAATGCCCGGTTGACTTCGAAATCAGCCACCCGCATGACGTTGCCGATCAAGTCGTCACGCATGATCGTCAAGGAGGAGTAGTCCCGCCACTTGGTCGGATAGCCGATATGCGAGCGGAATTTCGCAAGCTTGTCGAGGGCGCTTTCCTTGGTCTCCTCCGTCATCCAGTCAAGATCAGTAATGGAGCGCCGGTAGGCCTCGATCAGGTTGGCGACCAGCTGATCCATCCGCTCTTTGGCGGTCGCTGAGAAGTATTGATCGACATAGATCTGGCCGACAGCCTCACCAACCGAGCCCTCGACCAGCGCAACGCCTCTCTTCCAGCGCTCACGAAGCTCCGGCGTGCCTGACAACACTGTGCCGTAGAAATGGAAGTTCTCATTGACGAAGGCGCTCGACAAGTATGGCGACAGTGAGTTGATCACCTTCCACCGTGCCCACGCTCGCCACGCCGGCAGCCGGTCTTCGGTCAGCAATACCGAGACATCGGCGAAGAATGATGGCTGCATCGCCACCAGCTCACCCATCTTCGACTCGGCAATGTCTCCGCCGGCCAAGAATTCTCGCCAATGCAGGCCAGGACACGTGGCGGTGAACTCATCGAGGGTCATGAGGTTGTACATCAACCGAAGATCTCGACACTTCACCTTGTCCCAGTGAGTGCCGGCGATCTCAGTTTCAAGATCAAATACTTGCTGTGCCTGAGCTGCTGCATCCTCGACACCTGCCAGCGCGAAGGACGCCGCCACATGCTGCACATACTGAGCGCGAATATCGGCGTACTCGTCGAGCCGGTAATACTCCTCATCGGGCAGACCAAGACCACCCTGCCCCACAAAGATCACATACCGGTCGGGATCTCCGGGATCCGGCTCGGCCTGTAGCGCAATCAGGCCGGCAACCGCCTGGCGGGCGAACCCACCAACAAGCCGTGTCAGGTCTGGGACCGACTCCAGAGCATCGATGGAGGTCAGCAACGGCAAGATCGGATCAGCTCCGGCCTTCTCGACCGCCTCCTCATCCATAAAGCTGGCATAGAGGTCGGCAATCCGAGCCTCGTCCGAGCCCGGTTCACCCGGTTCGAGTGTGGTGATGATGTCACGGACCGCCGCCTCGGCCTGGTCGCGCAACTCCATGAATGCACCGGTCACCGGCTTGTCAGCCGGGATCTCGGTCTTGTTGAGCCAAGACCCATTCACGTGCCGGAAAAGATCATCCTGAATGCGGATGCCTTCATCGAAGTTGGAGAAGTCGATGGCAGGTCTCCGAGGAGGAGAGGTCTCAGTCACCCGGGACATGCTACCGACCAGTAGAGAGTTACTCGACAGTCAGAGCCACTTGACCTTGAGCGGCTTGGTCGTCACCTTGACGACCGCCACTGATTTTCCAGTTACTTGTCCCGAACAGTTTCCGGACTGGCCCTTATAGGTGCAACTTCCCGACAGCTTCAGATCGAGTGGGACCTCAATGCGAGCCTGAGTCCCGCTGAACGACACCGTGGGCTTCCGGAACGGATCACTTCCGGCTCGCCGCCAGGTGATGGTGCTCTCCTTGTAGTTGTATTTGGAGTTGTTTTTTTGTTGCGGGCAGTTGTTGGGATTGACCGAATGCCGCTGAAGACATTTGTTGAAGCTCTTCTTCGTGGCGGAGATGGCTGCCTTCTTGCCGGCCTTGGTTAGCTGGCTCTGAACCTGATAGGTGTCCGCCTCGACGTACGGACTCTTCACCAGCACCTCGTTCTTCGACCCGTAGCCGACGTATCGCAGACCCGTGGTAAAGGTGTACGAGCCAGGCAAGACCGCAACCGACTCATCCGTCACTTTAACTCCATTGATCTTGACCGGAACGGAACCGTTCACGATGAAGGAGATGTCAAGATCTTTGACAGCGCGGCCGATCTTCCACATGTCACCGACTTTGACCACGTCGAATGCCTCGCTGACATCGGAACTGCCGAGTGTGTAGCTAGCAGAGACTGATTTCGCCTTCTGATCTTCGTTGACCGGCACATCGATGCCAGTCAATGGCGCCCGCTTAAGTGCTGCGGCAAGCACCTTGTTGTTCAGCAGCGGACCGGCAGGCGCTGGATCGGCCGCGTAGGAAAGCGCAGTCGTCGCGTCACCGGCGGCGACGGCTTGCAGGTATGCCGCTACCGCGTCGGATGGCCGTGGGGTCGCCTGCGGTGCACCGCGCTGCGATGGCTTGGTCTGTTGGCCTGCAGTGCTCTGGCCACCCTGCGGATTTGTGGTCGGCCGGCCGCTGGTAGCCACGACCACGGCAATGACCGCTATTAAAATCACGGCTAGCGCAGCCGCCCCTACGATGATCCAGATCTTGCCGCTGCTGCTTGGACCGCGGCCCTGCGGCGGTGTCGGCGGTATCTGTGCTCTGCGGTATCGGCCGCTCGGGTCGCCATAGGGGTCAGCCTGGGGCCCACCGGGCCATCCACCTTGTTCTTCTGGAGCAAATGGGCCGAACGAGTAACCGGGAGGGGTCGTCGGACTATCCACGACTGGCCGCTCAGGGTATCCAGCCGCTGGCGGTTGCGGATAACCGTACGGTGGCTGCTGCGCAGGACCTGATCCGGTGTCCGGCCCTTGACCGGGCATCGGTCGCTGCCGCCCGCCATACGGATAGTTCGAGCTCATGGATCGTCTCCTGATCCGTCGTCCTCAATGGAGCGAACTTTAGTCAGCAAGCCGGTCAGCCGCGTGGCCCACGGGGAAAGTAGGTGATTTGCCACGTCGTAGAGAGGTCGCCAGCGGGCGCTAGCTTACGGTCCAGGTATCGCCGCCATTGATGACGCTCTGAAGGGCGTCGTCATCGTTGCCCAGGCTGGCAGCGAGAGCAACCTGGTGGCGGGCCTGGTCGTCGTACGTCGGTGCCTCGACATCACGAAAGACGCCGATCGGTGCCCGATGCAGTACACCTGCATCGGTCAGCCGAGAAAGTCCGAACGCGAACGACGGATCCTGTAGGTGCGCATCGTGAACCACGAGCGCATCCTCGCTGACGTCGGCAACCTCGGCAACCGAGAACGCTCCGGTTGTCCGATCACGCACCACACCGAGGTGCCCGTCGACACCGAACCGGATCGGCTCACCATGATTCAAAGGAATGATCGCGTCCGCGGACGTGGCCGGATCCTTGATCGCATCGAAGGCTCCGTCGTTGAAGATCGGGCAGTTCTGATAGATCTCCACCAGCGAGCTTCCGCGATGCGCGGCAGCCGCCCGGAGCACCCCTGTCAGATGCTTCCGATCAGAGTCGATCGTCCGCGCAACGAAAGTCGCTTCGGCACCCAGAGCGAGCGAAACCGGGTTGAACGGGTTGTCCAGGGAGCCCATCGGCGTTGACTTGGTGATCTTGCCGATCTCCGAGGTGGGGGAGTACTGGCCCTTGGTCAGCCCGTAGATCCGGTTGTTGAAGAGCAAGATCGTCAAATTCACGTTGCGGCGCAGTGCATGAATCAAATGGTTGCCACCGATGGAAAGTGCGTCGCCATCACCGGTGATCACGAAGACTGCAACATCTTCCCGCGCTGTCGCGACTCCGGTAGCGATTGCAGTCGCACGGCCGTGAATCGAGTGCATGCCGTAGGTGTCCACGTAGTAAGGGAAACGCGATGAGCACCCGATGCCGGAAACGATCACCGTGTTCTCGCGCTTGATACCCAGCTCAGGCATAAACCCTTGGAACGCCGCGAGCACCGCATAATCACCGCAGCCTGGGCACCAACGGACCTCTTGATCGCTGGTGAAGTCCTTGCGGTTCAGCGGCTCCAAAGACAGTGGTACGCCGGCAAGGCCGCGATAGCTCGCGCCGTTGGGGGCGAGCGGCGATCCAGGCATATGTGCAGTCTCTTGGTTACTCGAGTGGTGATCAAGCTCCGAATGCAGCTGATCGACGGCGGTCACGGATTCGTCCCTTCCAGTTGATCGATCTCGGCTTCAAGATCACGAGCAAGTTCGCTGAGTGAGATCGGCAGCCCGCGAACCCGGGAATAACTGTGTACGTCCACCAAGTACTTTGCCCGCAGCAGCAATGCCAGCTGGCCCAGGTTCATCTCTGGAACGATCACCCGGTCATAGCTATGCAGGATGTCACCGAGATTTGCCGGGAATGGGTTCAAGTGCCGCAAGTGGGTGTGGGCGATCAGCCGGCCGGTCTTGCGTACCCGACGCGCCGCGGCGACGATCGGCCCGTACGTCGAACCCCAGCCGAGCACCAAGACACGGGCATGTCGGCCGTCGGCGTTGGCTGGATCATCGACGATCAAATTTGGAATGTCTTGGACGATTCCGTTGATCTTGGCCTGCCGAGTGCGAACCATCTCCTCGTGGTTTGCCGGGTCATATGAGACGGCGCCGGTGTCCTTAGCCTTCTCAATGCCACCAATGCGATGCTCTAGACCGCCGGTGCCGGGAATCGCCCACGCGCGGGCAAGAGTCTGCGGATCGCGTAGATAGGGCATGAAGATCGGCTCACCGGCTTTGTCCGTGGCGTTGGACGCGGACGCGAACTCCGGGTCGATCGCGGGGATGGTGTGCAGATCTGGAATGAGCCACGGCTCTGCGCCATTGGCGATATAGCCGTCGGACAAGATCACTACTGGTGTCCGATACTTGATCGCGATCTGTACGGCCTCGAGGGCGGTTGGGAAGCAGTCAGCGGGAGACTGTGCTGCCAAGACTGGAAGGGGCGCCTCGCCGTTACGACCGAACATAACCTGGAGCAGATCAGCCTGTTCGGTCTTGGTCGGCATGCCGGTGCTCGGCCCAGCGCGCTGGATGTCACAAATGATCAACGGCAACTCGGTGGCCACGGCGAGCCCGATGGTTTCCGACTTCAGGACAACGCCTGGCCCGGAGGTTGTGGTAACCCCGAGATGGCCAGCGAAGCTGGCGCCCAGAGCGGCGCCCACTCCGGCGATCTCGTCCTCAGCCTGGAAGGTGGTAACACCGAATCGCTTGTGCTTGCTCAGTTCATGCAGGACATCCGACGCTGGGGTGATCGGATAGGCCCCGAGGAACAGAGGCAGGCCGGACTTTCTGGATGCGGTGATCAGGCCGTACGCCAAAGCGAGATTGCCAGAGATCTGGCGATACCTGCCCGCCGGCATCGGCGCGGGACCCACCTCATAAGTCACGGCGAACACCTCAGTGGTCTCGCCGAACGCGTACCCGGCATTGAAGGCGGTGATGTTGGCGTCCCTGATGTCCGGCTTGGATGCGAACTTGGTGGTCAGAAAGTTGATCGTGCCCTCGGTCGGCCGGTGGTAGAGCCAGGACAGCAGCCCGAGCGCGAACATGTTCTTGGCCCGGGTGGCGTCCTTGCGAGTGAGGCCGAACGGCTTGACAGCCGCAACAGTCATGCCGGAGAGATCCAAAGCGTGCACTTGATAGTTATCAAGTGACCCGTCGGTCAGCGGATCGCTGTCGTAACCGACTTTCGACAAATTGCGCTTGGTGAAGTCTGCCGAATCCGCGATGATCACGCCGCCCCGTGGGAGGTCGCTGATGTTGGCCTTGAGGGCAGCCGGATTCATGGCAACCAGCACGTCCGGCCGATCGCCGGGGGTCATGATGTCGTAGTTGGCGAAGTGCAGCTGGAAGCTTGATACACCAGGCAACGTCCCGGCAGGCGCCCGGATCTCGGCAGGGAAGTTGGGCAGCGTTGAGATGTCGTTGCCGAACACCGCCGAGTCGGAGGTGAATCGATCGCCTGTGAGTTGCATGCCATCACCCGAGTCCCCGGCGAACCGGATCACGACCCGGTCGAGGGTATTGACGTGCTTCACTGCTCTACGCGCCTTCTTTCCGTGGCGTGCCTCATCCGATTTTTTGGGGTCAGGGGGTTCGTGGCTGCGATCTCCGCTGAGGCTGCCGATAACCCCATGATAGGCAGCCGTTCTTATGGATTAAGGGAGGTTCAGCCCATGAGAGACACAGCTGTGATCCGATGACATGCTGGACGCTTTACTCTCGTGGATGCGCACTGATCCCGTCGCAGCGCGCATTACCGTGGAGCCATGCGGTGGGTCGACTGGTACGGCGACGGCTCGCTGTGGGTGCTGGATATCGCGCTGGCATGCTGCACCCTGGAATTTGATGCCGCTGCCATGCGTCCTGAGCTAGTCGACGGCCGCGATACCGCCGTGGGAGCTCTCCCAGCTCTCCGCGACCGTTCGCAGGTAGCGGTCGTTATCTCTGGAACGGTGACCGATCGCTTGGCGCCCGCGGTGGCAGCGATTGTCGACGGTTGTGAGCAACAGGTTGGCCGGCATCCGGCCGTGATCTCCTTCGGAGCCTGTGCCTCATCTGGCGGCCCCTACTGGGACTCCTATGCCGTCACCAAAGGTGTCGATCAGCTGCTGCCCGTGGATGTTTATGTTCCGGGCTGCCCACCTCCACCGGAGGCGTTGTCTGCAGTGCTGGATCAGATCGTGGGTCGGATCCCGTCGTGACCGAGGCGTTGCCCGAAGAGTGGCTGGCCGCGGCCGAGGCATTGCGGGCCGACGGTTTCGAGTATTTCGACTGGCTCGGTTGCGTTGACGAGATCGGTCGCCGCGACTGTTTTCGGATCGTGCTCGTCATCCGGAATCTCGGCCAGGGCGCTGAGCCGATGATGCTCAGCTGCTTACTGCCTCGAGATCATCCGCAGATCGACTCCGTGCAGGGCGTCTTTGCCGGTGCCGCATGGCACGAGCGAGAGGCGGCGGAACTGTTCGGTGTTGACTTTGTGGGCGGTGATCACCGTCGGCTGCTGCTCAGCCCAGGGTTTGAAGGAACGCCGCTGCGTAAGGACGAAGTGCTGGCAGCGCGTACCGGGATGAGCTGGCCGGGAGCCAAGGAACCGGGTGAGTCCGAAATTGCTCCCAACCGGCGGCGCATGGTGCCTCCCGGCGTACCTGATCCTGCCTTGTGGGGAAACCGCGATCCCTCGGAGCCGTCGGCTGATCCGGCAGCGGTGGCCGAGTCGGCGGTAGGTGGCCGAGTGCGGCGGCGGCGTATATGAGCTCGTCGTCGCATCGCTGGATTCGGTTGATCGAACCGGCGTGTACGTCGTGCATGATCTGCGCGAGAGAGTGCCCGAGCTGGTGTATCAGCATTGACTCCCATACCGAGCCGGTCGAGGGCTTGCCACCTGGCGCTCGGAACCGTACCCGGAATGTGCTTGATCGTTTCGCGATCGACTGGTCATTGTGCATGTACTGCGGCATCTGCGTTGCGGAGTGCCCGTACGACGCACTGGAGTGGGCAGGCGATCTCACTGAGCCCGGAGCGGGCCGGGAATCACTGGTCGAGGAAATGGTGCAGCCGCGTTCGGATCCGGGGCTCGGCGTCCAGTGATCAAGTGGGCATACGGATCGGTGAATTCGCTGTCTCCGCGAAGGACATCGAGCTCGTTGCCCTCAGGATCGGCAAGCGTGACCCAGCCGCTTCCGTCCGGTCGGCGATGATCAGCAATCTCAGTGGCGCCCAGGCGGAGTAGTCGAGTCACTTCCTCATCGCGTGTGGTATCGGTCGGCCGAACATCAAAATGCAAGCGATTCTTGACCTGCTTGGCTTCGGGCACCGCGATGAACAGCAGCCGGATGCGGCCATCGGCCGAAAAGATCATGCACTCCTCATGATCAGGCTCATTCGAATCCTCCGGATCCTCGCGCATGCCCAACACCTGTGACCACCACAGTGACTGTTGATACGCGTTCCGAGAGTCGATTGTCGTATGGCTAATCCGAGACGTCACGCACCAAGTAAATCGGTGTGGGTTCATCCATGCAGGCAATTTCTTTTGGTCACCGATACCTGCACCATCTCCTCCGCACGGCGTGTTCACCAAAATGAGTCAGCCGTGAAGAGCGTTCCCGGGCGTCGCATACTGGCAGTGCCACATCGGTGCAGAAGGCTGGGAGGCGCACAATGCTGAGCATGGCACGGGTAGCCGTGGGCCTTGCCGCGGCGATCTTGGGATGCGCTTTTCTCACAGCTGCGTCTGGGTGCGCCGCTCCCGAACATACTTATGTCGCGAACACCGCAAACCGCACATACTTCAAGGTCCCGGCATCCTGGCACGAAATTGACCAGACTGCTTTCGAGCAGCCTGCATCCGCGGCCAGTCCCTCGCCGCACAGTAACGGTGAGTGGATCGTCGCCTATGACGCTGCTCAAGTGCCATCGCCTGCACACCTGTTCGCCAGCAACACCCTTGACCCGATTGTGTATGTCAGTGTGCTGCCACTGCCGACGGAGGCCAACGGACAGGTCTCACTAGACAACCTCCGCGATCTGATGCTGCCGGTGACCGCCGACGCTCGCGCGGCCGCGAAGGCCGCCTCCACGAGCTTCAGTGACTTCATATTGGTCAGCGACTCAGAACTGACGCCAACATCGGGCCTTCGAGGGATACACGAGGTTTTCCAGTACCGGGTTGACGGCGGGCTGTTGCAGACCTTCGATCAGACCGCGTATACGAATAAGGAAGGGAGCAAGGTGTACCTGATGCTCCTACGCTGCTCGAGCACGTGCTATCAGGCACGGCACGCAGAGCTAGAGAGTGTGACAACCTCGTTCACGATTCAGGAGAGGCCATGAGCACGAATGTGCCGCCGCCAGGCGGTCCGTCGTACGAGCCACCTGTTGGGGGCGGGATCACCGAGGTTGACCCTAATTGGCCTGCCCCGGAGGGTCTGCCATCACCGGGCAAGCATTCGGTGGACCCGGATGGACCCCGTAAACCGCTAGCACTGTGGGATCGCGTCAAGTTCCTGCTGCTTTTCGGGGTCGCGTGGCTGATCTTGCTCTGGGCCTCGATGGCCAGCAACCCGATCCTGCCGTTCACCGATGCCGTCCGGCTGCAGGTGCGGAACAGTTGGTGGCTTTTGGCGCTGATGGGCTTGGAGGCCCTTCGGCAAGTGCATTTTCTTGTTAGTGAGCATTGGGTCGGTTATCACCGGTTCTGGACAAAGACGCTCTTCGGCCGCACCGACCGCGCGATTAAGCGACGGTTTTCGGACTGGACGCGATTCCGTATCGCTCGGGTCGTAAAGATTCTGCTCTGGATTGCGCTGTACGCGGTAATCGCTGGCAAGATTCTCAAGACCTCGCCTGTGATGGCGATCTTCGAAGCGCCAGCGATTCTGTGGCAGCTGATGCCCTTTGTCCTCCAGCTGGCCTTTGCATTCTTCTTCATTGCTTTCCAGTTCATCGGCCTGTTCTGGTTGCTGTCGCGCGGTGGTGTTGACGTCTACTTCCCCGACGACATCACAACTCGGTTCTCCGATGTGTGGGGACAAGACCATGTGCTTGCCCGTGTGAAAGAGAACATTCTGTTCCTCGAGAACCCCGATGAGATCGAGGAAAAGGGTGGTTATGTGCCCGGCGGCCTCTTGCTGTGGGGACCTCCGGGAACGGGCAAGACATTGATGGCCGAGGCGGTCGCCGGCGAGACGGGAAAGCCGTACGTCTTCGTAGACCCTGGTGCATTTATCAACATGTTCTTCGGGGTCGGGATTCTGAAGGTGAAGTCACTGTTCCGCAAGCTTCGGAAGCTCGCTTTGCGGTACGGCGGCGTCATTGTCTTCTTCGATGAGGCTGACTCGCTGGGAAATCGAGGCGCCGTTGGCCAAGTTGGTCCCGGAGGCGGTCCCGGACGTGCCGCGCCAGCGCCTTTCCAGGCTGCTGGCTGCCACGGGTTCTCCTACCTCGCGCCCGATACCCAGTTGATGCTGGTGCGCAATTCGCTGCAAAGTGGCGCATCCGTGGTCGAGGAAGAGCGGCCGCGTCGCTGGAAGCAATTCATGCCGGGCGCAGCCATGGGTGGCGGCGGCGGCGGGATGGGAACTCTGCAAGCGCTGCTGACCGAGCTGTCCGGTCTAAAGAAGCCGCGCGGCTTCATCAACCGGTACGTCCGGCGGGCTTTGGGCATGAAACCCAAGCCGCCGCCCAAGTATCGGATTCTCGTCATGATGGCAACCAACATGCCGGAAGCCCTCGACGAGGCCCTGCTGCGACCCGGCCGTATCGACCGGATCTACAAGGTGGGTTATCCGAGCAAGGCCGGGCGGATCCGGACCTACGAGGGGTATTTCAACAAGGTCCGGCACGAGCTCACGCCGGACAACATGGACAAGTTGGCGACCATCACCCCGTACGCGACCGGCGCCACTATCAAGGATCTGGTTAACGAGTCGCTCATTACCGCAATCCGTGATGATCGCGATGTGATCACATGGAAAGACGTCATCAAGGCGAAGCAGCTCAAGGAACTGGGACCGCCCGAGGACGTGGAGTACATCGAACGGGAGCGGCACGCGGTGGCGGTGCACGAGGCCTGCCACGCGATCACGGCTTACCGGACGCGCCAACACATGGAAATCGACGTCGCGACCATCGAGAAGGGCAGCGACTATCTCGGGATGGTTGCCAGCATTCCCCCTGAGGATCAGTTCACGAGATGGCGGAGTGAGTACGACTCGGACATTTTGGTGTCGCTTGCCTCCCTCGCTGGAGAGCGGATGTTCTTCGATGACGACAGCTCTTCCGGGGTTTCTGGTGACCTGGAGTCGGCAACCTCTGTCGCGTCGTACATGGAGGGCTTCTGGGGGATGGGCTCGACAGTGTCGTCATACTCCACTGCCAAGAAGCTTGAAGTTGGCGCTCCCGGGGGTCGTAGCGGTAAAAAGACCGAGGATCCCGAGACGATGATGAAGCGAGCCCTGGCCGATCGGATCGAGGACAAGCTGGGCGACATGCTTGACCGCGTGGAGTCCTTGCTGAAGGAGAACCGTGGCCAGATTCTCGCGCTCGCGCATGCCCTGGAGACGCATCGGACACTGACTGGTGAAGATGTGGAGGCCGTACTCGAGGGCCGCGAGGGGCCCGCAGTGGATGGCAGACCATACGGCGATCCCAAGTTTGGTCGGCAGTTGGAGGAGTATCACCGAGCCGCGGCCGAAGCACATCAGGGGCATGGGCGGGTTCTGCTCGAATTGCCTGAGGCACGCGAGCCAGTTCCATCCGATCATGTTGCGGATCGGCCACTGGACCCCGCTCGCTGATCGGAGTCTTAGCAACGCCGATCAGATCTCGCCAATCGTGGCGTCCGCACCATGATCAACGGATGTGCGGCCGCGGCGTCCTAGCGATAGTTGGTGAACTGCACAGCAAAGTCGAGGTCGGCACCCTTGACCAGTGATTGCACCCTTTGAAGATCATCGCGGCTCTTACTGGTGACCCGAAGCTCATCGCCCTGAATTTGGGCGCGTACGCTCCTCGGACCCTCATCTCGAATGAGCTTGGAGACCTTCTTCGCGTTGTCCTGGCTGATGCCTTCCTTCATGCTGGCGGTGATCTTGTAAAGCTTGCCAGATGATCTTGGGGCGCCAGCGTCGAGAGCTTTTAAGCTGACGCCACGCCGGACGAGTTTGGATTCGAAGACGTCGAGCACCGCCTTGACGCGTTCCTCAGAGCTGGCCTCCATCTCGATTGCATGGCCGGCCCACCGAATACTCGCGTCGGTGTTCTTGAAGTCGAACCGCTGCCGGACCTCCTTGGCAGCCTGGTTCAGGGCGTTGTCCACCTCCTGCCGGTCCACCTTGCTGACGATGTCGAACGAGCTGTCTGCCACCTTGCCTACTCCAATCACCACACTGTGCGCCTTGACCGGCCCATTGTGCCGAATCGATCAGCTCATCCAGACAGGTGGTTGGGTGCCACCGCTCAGAGTTGGGTATTGTTTCTCCCCGCTGCAGGATTGAGGTCCGGCGGCATGGCAGGTTGCCCGAGCGGCCAAAGGGAGCGGTCTGTAAAATCGTCGGCTGAAGCCTACGTTGGTTCGAATCCAACACCTGCCACAAGTCAAAAACAGGCCTCTGACTAGGAGGAACACCTAACGGCTAGGGGCTTGGGCCGTCTGTGGGCCGTCACTCGTCGACCACGCGGTGTCGATGGCCCGCCGCGTCCTGTCCTCGCTGTCTGGCATTAGGTGGCCGTAAGTCTTGAGCACTAAGGTCGCGTTCTCGTGGCCTAACCGCTCGGCGACGGCAACGACGGACTCGCCAGCGGCCAACAAGACCGAGGCGTAATGGTGCCTCAGGTCGTGCGAGGTGACGCCAGCGGGCAGGCCCGCACTCTTGGCTGCCGGCTTAAACACGCGAGCACCGAAGTGCTCCTGCCGGTACAGGTTCCCGCTGGTCGTGGTGAACAGGGACCCGTCCTCAGCCGGTGCGAATTCCGAGATGTGCGCCGCTAGGGTTTCGGCGACCAGGGTGGGCAATGGCACCGTGCGGCGTGATCTTGGTGTTTTGGGCGATACGCGGTGCTTGCCATCTTGGGTGAGCTGCCACTCCACCCGCACAGTACGGCGCAGGAAATCCACATCTTCGAGGCGTAATGCGAGTAGTTCGGCGATGCGGAGCCCGAGACCGGCCTGGAGGATGATCATTGCTCGGCAACGATCCGGCATCGCGTCAGCGAGTGCCTGCACCTGGGCCACGGTCAGTGGGACGATCCGCGCGTTTTCTGATCTTGGAAGGCTCAGCCGCGCTACCGGGCTCGATGCGATTAGGCGATCTTGGACGGCGGCATTGAACACTGAGCGCAGAGTCTGCACCAGGAGCCGCACGGTGGTCGGAGACAAGACTTTGGCTCGGTCCGTAACCCAAGCCTGGATTTCAGAGGCGCGAACGGCTGAGAGCCTCTTGTCGCCGATGGTAGTGCTCTCGATGTGTTTGCTGATCAAGGACTCAACTCTGGTCGCGGTGGTCTGCCGGTGCGGTCTGTTCGCTGCCCATTTGCGAGCGTATTCGCCCACGGTGACCGGGTTCGCGTCGTTGACGTACGCGCCTGACAACTTGGCTCCCTCGACGGCCGCTAGGTGCCGCTCCGCGTCGATCTTGCGCGTGAACGTCCGGGACCGCTCGCGACCATCAGGGTCGAGCCAGCGCGCGCGGTACCTGCGATTGGCTCGCTTTTGAATGTGGCTCATCAAACACCCACCCCTCCCGCTGAGATCTACAAGGGCCGCAAGACACGCGACCCGAGCGGCCGAGAGGCTCGAGATCCCTCGGGGCCCGATTGGCTTGGCTTTCGGTCCAATGCCTTGTGGGCCGCTCGGGGACCGATTTCCGGCGCCGCGCTTGCTAGCGTTGGTCGACGCGCTGTTCCAGCCAAGCCTCGACGGCCTCACGACGGTACCGCACGTGGCGGCCCACTCGGTAGCCGACTGGGCCGTCGCCCTTGTACCGCCAGCGGTACAAGGTGTGAACGGGAATGCCCAACATTTCCGAGACATCCGCAAGCGACATCAGCTTGTCACCGGCCTGGAGTGTCATGATCATCTTCCTTTCGTGGATGGCAGTCGGACAGCATTTTCGGCCCGCCGAGTCAGCGTGGCGACCTGGGAGCAGTCTCCGGACCGCTCGACCGGTTGCGGACTGGCGACCGTCAAAGACCTAAGTCGCGAAGCGACAGCGGGCGGTCGTAGAGCGACGAGAATCGAAGTCGCATGATCACCTTGGAAGACGTCAAGAGCGGGGGTTCGACTGGGCTATTTCGTTAGCACCGGTCGCTGCGGCGCGCCGATGAGTACTTCCGCGACCGCGCCGTCAATCCGGTCGTAATTGAGGACGAGACGATCGTTCACGAGCCGGCCGACGGCATGATCGTCAGCGCCGTGACGTTCAAGAGCGGCAAGAGCCGGGTGCAAATGAACGCTTTCCACGACATGATCCCGGCGATTTAGGCGTACATCAGCCTGCTGGACCATGATCTCGTGCTGGCGCTGGCCTTCAGCGGCTTTGAACCGGCGAAGGATGATCTCACATCCATGATCGGATCACGTTGGGGCGCGGCGTCGCCCAGCGGAGGGAGGAGGCGCGCCGCGTGCTCCCTGTCCTGCTACCGGCGGGGCGCGGACGGCCCGCTCGGGCGCCGTTCGGGTTTTTGGTATAGGCGCTGCCTGTCGTCGTGCCCGCGTCTAAGTGCGGTGTGTGCTGCCTGTCGCTCGTCGGCCCTTGCATCTGCTGGCGGGTAGGTGGCATGAGCGATATCCCGGTCGAGGCGTTGTTTCCAGCGAGCCGGGAGCGTCTCGAGTTGGGTTCCTCCGGTTGGTCGTGGATCTTGCGGATTGATGCCGTTGGCGGCCCGCCACACTGCGATTTCGCCGATGAGGGCGCTGCTCGGGTGACTTCCCTGCGGTGCCCAGGCTGGCTGGGCGTCACCTTGGCAGGCGTGATCTTGAACCTGGGCGGCGAGGTCGGCGACCAGGTGGGATCGCTTTGCCAGGTAGGCCCCCCACACGGGATAGTCACGGAGCGTTGATGGAATGCCGGGGAGCCAGGGCAGCGGACCTGGGTTGGGAGGCGTGAGCTCGGGGAGGCGCCAGTAGAGAACGGCGGCCATGTCGCCTGCGGTTTGGAGGTCGCGTCCGGCGGCGGCGGTCAGCATGTGGCGGAGCGGGTCCTTTCCGGTTTCGGCTGCGAGGGCGAGCAGGTGGGCTCGGAGAGTTGGCCAGGCGGGTTCGCCGGTGAGTCCAGGGCGGTACTGGTCGGCTTGGTCGAGCGCTACGACCGTTTGGGGTCCGAGGAGCTGTTCGGCTGCGACCTGAATGGCGTCGGTGTAGCGCTGAACCGCCTGGAAGAGCCGGGCAGCTGGGTTGCTGAGCTCGCGCAGCACGGTGCTGCCGGAGACCGGTGCTTCGTCGCGGGCGAGGATCTGTTGCAGCGTCTCGGTCGGCGTGTGCGGTGTGATGGTGTCGGGTCGGATGAGGGTGTGGGGGTCGCCGTCGCCGACGACTTGGAGGTAGAGGTGGTTGGCATGCCGGCCGCGGGTGAGCATGGTGTATAGCTGCTGGCGGGATTCCTGCCCGGTCAACAGGCCGTGCATGGTGTCGGCGGTGACGCCTTGGGCGGAATGGATGGTGCTGGCGTAGCCGAGACCGGTCGAGGTGCGCACATAGTCAATGGGCAGCCGGACGGTCAGGTGGCTGCGGTTGTGCCGGACAGTCAGCTCACCGTGTCGACCGATATGGGTGATGGTCCACCGGTCGCCGTTTTTGACCCAGTCGGTGGCGGTGAGTCGGAGTCGGCGGTCGTTCGTGCGGGTGATGATCACATCTCCGATGCTCGCCTGATTGCCATCAGCCAGACCCACCTCCAACAACGCGGGGGTGTGGTCGAGGCGATGCGCCCTAGCGCGACGGTTGAGTTCGGCGACCAGCTGGCGCGTGGGGGCGAGCATGATGGCGTCAAGGCCGGCTGATCGGTCGAGAACCCAAGCGTTGAAGGCATCTTCGGTGGTGGTGGCGATGTCGCCGATGTGGATGCGAGCGTTTTCGAGATAGAAGTTGAGCGCCTCAGGTTTGCCTTCGCGGAGGGCGAGTGATGCGGCTGCTTCTGCGGGTTTGGTGAAGCGGTGCAGCTCAGTCAGGTGCAGCGCGCCGTGGGTGTGTGTGATGTCGCGGAGGACGCCGCCGGCGCCGATCGCGGCGAGTTGTTGATCATCACCAACCAACCGCACAGACGCACCGCGGTCGATGGCGAACTGGACGGCCGTGTCGAGGGTGAGGGTGTCGGCCATGCCGGCTTCATCGATGATCACCAACGTGGACGGGCCGACCGCGGCCGCCCAGTCGGGCAGGTCGCGGTGCCGAAAAGACCAGGTGAGCTTGGCGAGGGTGTCGGCGCGGATCCCGGTCTGCTCGCCAAGAACGGCGGCTGCGGCAGCGGACGGGGCGAGGCCGAGCACCTGGCCGCCGTCTTGGGTCCAGGCCAGGGTGAGGGCGCGCATGGCGGTGGTTTTGCCGGCGCCGGCCGGGGCGATCGCCAGCTGCAGCCGGGCACCCGAGGTGCACATCTGTCGGACCAACGCTGCCTGCCCGGCGTCCAGCTGGGTGCGGTTGGCGGCCATCTCCAGCAGAGCCAGATCCACCGCCGACTCGTCGACGGCTGACCCGTGGCGGCGTCCCGCGGTGATGACCAGGCGTCGTTCCGCGTCGAGGATCCGCTGCGAGGTATATAGGTCGGTGCCGGCCACGGTGTAGACCGACGATCCGTCGACCCGCCGCAACCCCTCGGGTTCCTCGATGCCGTCGTGCGGTGTAGCCAGGACAACACACCGGCGGTCGAGCACCTCATCGACCAGCAGGTCCACCAAGGCGCTCGCCTGTTGTGCCGTCACGCCGGTTGTGCGGACCTGCCGCTGTGCTTCGGCCCGGACATGCCACATCTGCCAGGTCGAGCGGCTTGCCTCCATAACGGTCAGGATGTGATCAGCCGTTCGCGCGACCCAGTGGGCGTCGGCGACCGTGGCGGTCTCGGCGGCCGGGGTGAGCGCCGTGCGCACCATCGCCGCGACCGCGCCATGTCCGCCCAGCATTGCTGCCGCTTCGTTCAGCCAGGTGGCGCGTTGTTCGGTCAGCGATCGGGGTTCATGTTTGGGGTCGCGGGTCTCCAAGGTCGCCTGCTGCGCCAGATGCAATGCTTCGACCGGCGTCGGTGGCCTGCCATGATCATCCTGGAACTGGATGGCCAGCTCGCCGCGGCGGACCTCGATGTGGGCACGGCGGGTCGACCAACGTTGGTTCAGTCGGGGATCGACACCGACGATCTCCCGGATCGGCCGCTTTGCCGGATCGGTGCCCGGCCGTTCAGCAGACCGCACACCCAACGTCTCGCGCAGGTGCTGCTCGAGCGCGGTGTTGTAAGTCTCCGAGGCGGCCACATTGGCCTTGAACAGCACCCGGCCATCGATCGACAGCCACCGTCCGTCGAGGGTCTGCA
>Ga0207428_10000986_pt1 | contig 31515 bp, 28 predicted proteins | sample RhiMethybrSRZTD1_FD_187600 | JGI IMG/M metagenome (GOLD analysis project Ga0207428, IMG submission 187600) | Populus rhizosphere microbial communities from Tennessee, USA - Rhizosphere MetaG P. TD hybrid SRZTD1 (SPAdes) (version 3) | ecosystem: Host-associated > Plants > Roots > Rhizosphere >...
GCGAATCGTTTACAACCAGCAGAACCCGAAGGCCGCCGACCAGTGGGCCGACACGATTGCCAAGCTGGAGAAGATGCCGTGCGACGTGTTCCTCGGCGCGCACAGCTGGTTCTTCAACCTGACCGGCAAGTACAAGAAGCTGCAGGCGAACCCGAAGGAGAACCCGTATCTCGATGCGGCGGGCTACAAGAAGTTCGTCGCGGAGATGAAGACAACGCGCGAGAAACTCATCAAGGAGCAGACCGCCGCAGGTCCTCCGCCGCCGCGCGGTGGCGGTGCCGGCGGTCAGGGTCAAGGCCAGGGCGGGGGCCGCGCGAACTAGTCCGACTCGGTGGCGTTCCGAAGGGAGGCGGACCGGGAGGTCCGCCTCGACATTGAAGGTACTCCGGATCCCGCCGACCCGCGCCCGTGCGGCCCGCCCGCCCGGCCGCACCATTCCCACTTCATAAACCGCCTCCGCGAAACACGCGCACCAAGCGGAACACGAGCGGTCGGCACAGCGTTGATGCCGAACTTGTGAGCGAAGAGCCAGCGCCGTGAAGCGAAAGGTCGTCGTCAACGACAAGATGCAGAAGAATTACGTCTACTATCGGACCGAACCCGTCGGCCGCAACTTCGCGCTCGGTTTCACCCCGCAGCTCACGCCGAGAGAGATGCTTCGCCTGGGGGTGTTCGGCGGGAAGTACATGACCGACTGTCGCCGCGAGTTCCCGGCGAGCTGGTTTACCGGTACCCGACTTTGCGCCGCCCGCCACGATCCGCGCCTGAACTACTTCGGCGTCAACGCCTCACAATCACTCGCCGAATGGCGCCGGAAAGGATGGATTCACCCGCAGGATCCGCGCGGATGGTTTCAGTGGTACTGCCGTTATTACATGGGCCGAAGAACGCGCGACGACGCGCGGCAGATTCGCCGGTGGCGGGCCATCGCGCGGCATGTGGCGGCCATCCGCAAGAACTGCGAGCCTCGGGATCTGGAGTGCCGCCGAAAGCAGCGGCAGGCGGTGCTCCACTGGGCCTACGACAGCCGCGCCATCTGAGGCGGCGCAACCTCATCGAACCCGAGCGCGCTCTCTCTTTTCAACTTGAAAACGTCGACCCGCGAGTCATCGCGCCCAGGGTGCCGAGTCCGACGGTCGCAATCAGCAAGCTTCTGGCGCGGCGGACAAAGGCGAACACGAATCCTGCCGCAAGCGGCAGGCCCATGACACCAAACACGAGCGCATAGGAACCTTCCGCCACTCCCAGCTGCAGCGGAACGAACAGGAACGCAAACTCGAAGAACTTGAGCGACGCCTCGGTCACGAATGCGGCCCATGCCGAAGCGCTGACGTCGAGGGCGCGAAAGAGCACGAACAATTCAAGGACGAGCAGTGCCTGCGCCACCGTTTCGAGAACTGCCACCGTCGCGAACCGAGCCGGTGAATCGCGGAACACGATCAGCAGGAGATCTTCCATCTGATTGATCCACGTCATGTCAGGAGTCAATCGTCCGCGCAGTATTCCGATCCGTGCGAGCGCCCGGACGATCGTTCCGATGAGGTAATACCGGCGCGCGATTGCCACCGCCGACACGAGAAGAAACAGCGCACACATGGCGACGATACCGACAGCGATTCGCCTGACCGTTGCGGATGCGTCAAACGCGACGATCAGATACACGAGGCCGGTGATCGACATCACGGCGGTGACGAACGTGTAGATCAGATACTCGGTCAGCGTGGCGGCGAAGGCTTCCTTGAGCGTCAGGCCTCGTGTTTCGAGTAACCAGGCCTTGGTCGGCTCCGCGAGGACCGGACCGGTCAAGGTAAGGGATTGAATCGCCTCTCCAGAGAGGCGAATCGCGAGCGCGTCGCGATACCGGATCACGTTCGGCCGCAGCACGCATGCGAGCAGCGCCAGAGCTCGCGTCGCCTGGTGGGCGGCACCGAGCAGCAGGGCAGGGACGAAGTACCAGCCGACTCGGTGAAACGCGTCGAGCACGTCCGACGCTCCAAGGCGCCACAGCAGGACGACCAGGAGCGCGGCGCCGCCAAGTAACAGCAGGACCCGGAGCATGAAAGAGGCGTCTCGCGCTCCGGCGCGTCAGCTCGAGAACATCGACCGCGCGAGGAACATCAGATTGGCAGGCCGCTCCGCCAGGCGGCGCATGTACCAGGGAAACCATTGCTCGCCGTAGCTGATGAGCACCTTCACGCGGTAACCCTCACGCGCCAGGCGAACCTGCTCCGCCCGCTGAATGCCATAGAGCATGTGGAATTCGAAGATGTCCCGCGCCACGCCCGCTCCATCGGCATACCGCTGGATGCGTGCGATGAGACGCTGGTCGTGCGTGCCGAATACGCAGCGCAAACCCGATTTGCGCGCGGCCGCGAGCATCTGTGTCGCCAGCGCGAAGTAGTTCTCGTCCACGTCGTGCTTGCGCGGATAGGCGACGCTTGCCGGCTCGCGGTACGCCCCTTTCACCAGGCGAACGCCGCCGCCGAGCGGAAGAATCGACGCGAGGTCGTCGGCGCAGCGGCGCAGGTACGCCTGCACGCAGACGCCGGCGTGCGGATACGCCCGCAGCGCCCGGCGCATGTCGAGTGTCCGTTCGACATAGAAGCTCTGCTCCATGTCGATCCAAAGTCGGACACCGCGGCGGCTCGTCTCGTCGGCGAGCATGAGCAGACTCGCCTGACAGTGCTGCGGATCGATGTCGAGACCAAGCTGCGTCAACTTGACCGAGATGTCGCCGTCGAGACCAAGCCGCTGTACCTCACTCGCGACAAATCCGTAATGCGTGGCCGTCTCGTTGGCAGCCGCCGCATCGGTGATGTTTTCACCGAGGCGCGTCAGCACGGCGCCAATGCCAAACCGCCGGAGCTCCGCTGCGGCGGCGAGCGCGTCCGCTAACTGTTCGCCGGGCATGAAACGGTTGACGGCGCGCCTGACAAACGGGAGCGTCGCGACGTGTTCGCGCAGCCAGACGTTCTGAGAGCCCACGAGGAGGGCGTTGCGGACTACCCCATCAGAATCATTGTCCTCTGATCCAGGACCATCAAGGATGCGGAGACCTGTGTGTCAGGTCCCCGCTTTGATCATGAGAACTCGGGAAATCGCGTCGAGTATCGACGTCGAACTCGGATTCGGCTGTACCGCGAAACGCGCTACTGTGTCGGCGGCAATGCGGCCGCGAGAGCGGTTTCTCCGCCCGCCGGACCAGGACCGCAGTGCGGATGCCCGAATCCCGATGCGCTAACGCCTGGCATCTGCCCGGGTTGAGGCGTGATGTCGAAGATGATGTTGTCGGGATGCGTGGGATCACCTCCGAAGATTGCGGCGACTCCGCCTGGCACGTAGTCAAGGTTCAATCCGTGCCGCGTCCGCCACGCGATGTTGTGATCGGCGCATGACGTGTCGCCGCTGACTCCGATGGCGCCGATGAGCACACCGGACGAGTTATAGAGTCCGAGGCCGCCGCCAAACACGTTGACGCCGCCGATACGCCCACCGACCATCGGATCGTTGGCCTGCCCGTAATTGGACGGGCTCCCGCCATACGCGATGTCGACATTGACCGGATTGCTTTCCTGAAGACCGAAGAGACTGCCGCCAGGCTGAACTGCGCTATAGAGATTCGCGGTCGACAGCGCGAGGCCGGGGAGGCTGAACGCGTTCGCCGTGTTGGCTTTTTGAGCGGAGATGACGCGGCTCCCTGGCCACTGGTCACCGCGGTTGCTACCGGTGAATGCAACCGCACACACGATCCCGTCGCGGTTGACCACGGTAGCCCACATATCCAGGTTGAACCCGCCGTTCGCGGCCGCACGCGCCGCCGTGAGCTTCTCCTTCAGCGTTGCCTGATCGGGCAGGTCCGCACATGCGGCGGCCCGCTGCGCCTGCGCGACGTTTGCCGTCGCCAACACACTTACCAGGGCCAACGTTGTCACAACGAATACTCTCTTCATCAGTCTCCTCCACGCTGTCCGGCTCTGCGCCGAAACGGGACGCAAACTATTCGGACGCCCAGACTGTGTCAAACAAAATCGGTGCGACCTTCAGCTTCCTGGTGCGATCACAATCTTGTATGGTGGGACGAGCGAGCGGTCGTCTCCCTCCGGCCAGACGAATATGACGACTGAGGAAAAACGCGGCGCCGACAGAATGAGGCTTCGATCCGGCTTGACGCTGCTCGCGGACATCCCAGGAACCGGTGACGTAATCTGCCGGCAGCAGAACTACTTGATCCGTCTGCGTCTCTGGTTGAACCGCGGCGAGCCCGTCCGATGGCACATGGCCTGGGGTCCTGTGGGAATCGCGACACTCGAAGACAACGGTGAAACGTTAATCACCGAGGTGCGGATCGACCGGCGTTCGCTCGTCAGCGGATTGTTCTACGGAGTCGATGGGATGCGCGTCGGCGGGACTCGACGGCTGGAGATCGCCCCGCATCTTGGCTACGGGGATCGAGGGGTGCCCGGTGTGATTCCCGTCGGTGCGGTGCTGACCGCCGACATCACGATCCTCGAGGCGCGCGACCGGACGGCCTGATCACGTCTGTCCGATCGATTACAAACTCGCCTGCGTTCCAGACGGTCCCAGCCCTGTTAGACACGCCGACAACGCCGACTTCGAAACGGTGACCGTGGTACGTGTTTTGAGCGTGCCGAACGCGTGGCAGCCATCCTTATTCTCGCGGCGGTCCTTTTGGCTCTGTACCTGCGGAGCCTGAACCCCGAAGAGCGGGTGGAGTTCCTGCGCAACTCGCGCGCCAAGACGGAGGCGGCGATCCGCAGTGCCCGCGACGAAATCACCAGGGTTCCCCCTGAGTGCGAGACGTTTGTCCAAGAGCTGAGAGCGCGCACCACCTTCGCCGTCGTGACGCCCGCGATCCTGGCGCTGAACATCGCGATTTTCATTGGGATGTGTCTGGGCACGGGCGCACTCAGCGAGCCGGCGACGCTCATTGCCTGGGGCGGAAGCGTCGGTCCGCAGACGACCAACGGCGAATGGTGGCGGCTGGTCACGTCGCTCTTCGTGCATGCCGGCGTCTTGCGGCTGCTCGCAAATGTGATCGGGTTCGTCAGCGTCGGCTTCATGCTCGAACGGCTCGTGGGACCGGTCGCCTTTGGCGTCACCTATATCGCCGCCGGCGTGATGGCCGGCGTGGTGGAGCTGTCAGCGCATCAAATTGACGTGAACACCGGCGCGTCCGGGGCAATCTTCGGTGTCTACGGCCTGCTCGTGGCGTCCACGATGTGGGGCTTCTATCGGCCCTCACCGGCAGCGATTCCGCTGGCGGCGCTGAAAGGACTTGTGCCGGGCGCGTTCGTATTCCTGTCGGTCGACGTGCTGACGCACGGTCTTCACAGCGGCGGGCGATTGGCGGGATTTGCGGCGGGGTTTGTTGCCGGATTGATCCTCATCGCGGGCGCCACGTATCGAAAACCGGCCATGCAGCGCGTGTTGGCTACCGTCGGTGCCACGGCCGGCATCGTGATTCTCCTCGTCGCGCCTCTACGCGGTCTTGATGATGCGAGGGCTGATGTCGCGGCGGTCATTGCCGTCGAGGGCCGAACCGCGCACGAGTACGACGCGGAGATCGAGCGCGCCAACGACGGCCGCAGCTCGATGCGCGAACGGATCGTATTGATCGATCAGATCAGGCCCCAGCTGCAGGCCGTGCGCGCGCGGCTCGAATCGTTCGACAGGGTCGCGCGTGAGCAACAACCGATCGTCGCGAGCGCGATCGATTTTCTGAAGACCCGCGACGAGAGCTGGCGGCTGCGAAAAGAGGCGTTACGCAAATCGAACCTGCAGATACTTCGTCAAGCGGACTCGGTCGAGCGGATCTCCATCGACAAGTTCAGAAAACTGAAGGCAGCCGCAACGTCATAGCCTCGCTCTAAAAGACGCGGCCGAAAGCTCCGAGTCATTGCACAGTCTCGACGAGCAGCGGTGTGCGCGCCAATTCGCGCGCTGTCCGATAGGGCGCAGTGGGGAAAACTTCAATCGCGCGTCGAATTTTCGGCGTCCCGCGACCGCGTGAGACCCGAATTCACCAACCTGCGGCCGAGTCCGATCTGCGCGGCGCTGGCACTTGGCCTGCTCCCTCACCCGCGGAGTTCGATGAACGGAACCTTCGTCAGGGGCGTAGTCGGCGCACTCGCACTGTTCTTGGCACCCATGGCCAGGCCGGCGACGGCTCAGAACCCGCCAGATCCCGCATTGGAGTTCGCGGCCGGCTGGGTCGGATTCGCCGACGATGGGATTGCGAGCGAGCGCCTCGTCGGGGCCGCAGCGCGGTTGTACGTTCTTCCGCGACTCAGCGTCGGACCAGAAATCGTCTACATCGACGCCGACAACCACAACCACCTGACGGTGACCGGCAACGTGACATGGGACGTCGTCGGCCCGGTCAACACCCGTCGTCTGACGCCGTTCCTCGTTGCCGGCGCCGGAGTGTTTCGGACGCGCGAGTCGTTCTTCTCCGGAACGTTCACGTCGACTGAAGGCGCATTCACGGCTGGCGGTGGCGTCAGGGCCTCGGTCGGCGACCGAGTCACCGTCGGCATCGACGCGCGCATCGGGTGGGAGCTGCACATCCGTCTCAACGGACTCGTAGGCTTTTGGCTTGGGACATAAGAGCGACGAATGGTCGCTCTTCAGAAAGCTTTATCGCGGCTCAGCGCGTCCACGAACCGTCCCTGTGGCGCCCTGACTCGACCGATCGGCCTGTGGTCGTGCTCGCCCGAGAACACACGGGATGAGGTGTCGATGGGCCACCGCGTTGCATGCAGAGTGGTGCTCCTGACTGGAGCGCTAACCCATCAAAGGAGTCAGCATGCCGCATATGGCGCAATCGCACATTGACGCACGCGCGTTGATCGAGAGCCTGCACGGCATCCGTTATCAGGTGAAGGACGTGGCTCGGTCTGTGGCGTTCTACACGCAGCATCTCGGTTTCACGTTGGAGCATCAGCAACTTCCGGCGTTCGCCAGTGTGTCGCTTGGAGACTCGCAAGTCCTGCTGAGCGGCCCCGAAGCATCTGGCTCGCGACCGATGCCGAACGGTGAACGTCAAGAACCCGGGGGCTGGAACCGCATCGTCCTGCGGGTTTCGGACCTCACGGCCTGTATCGTCGCACTCAAGGGTGCCGGCCTGCGCTTCCGAAACGAGATGGAGACTGGTCCTGGAGGACGTCAGATTCAGATTGAGGACCCAGACGGGAACCCGATCGAGCTGTTTGAGCCAGCGCGCTAGCAAGAACGAAAGGACAGGGTCCGTCGCGCTACGACTGCCAATCGGTCGGCAGGATCGCGGATCGGCTCATGGAGGCCGGGTTGCGCGGCGTCCAGCGTCCGGCGTCCACGACATTAACGAAATCGTGGACGTGACGGTTGAAGACGTCGGGTTCCTCCAGATTGATCGTATGACCCGACTTGGGAATGATGAGAAGGCCGGCGGTCGGAATCATACGCTTCATGTACAGCGCGGGCTCGAGGCATGCGTCATCCTCATCGCCGGCGACGATCAGCGTCGGCACGGTCAGTCGCGCCATGCGATCCCCTAACTCGTAAATCGACTCTCGCATGATCTGTACGCCACGCATCGTGAGGGCGTGGCCCTTTGCGGACTGCTGTTTGAGCAGCTCGCAGAACTGCTCCCAGCCCTGCGGGTCCTTATCGCGAAACTGCACGCGCGCAGGTCCCATTGCATACATGGCAGCGACCTTCTCCATCGGCTCGCGCTCGAACCGCTCCGCAAGGGCGGCGCAATCGCGCCGGAACGTCTCACGCTCTTCGGCCTTCGACCCATACCCCGCCCCGGCGACCACGAGCGATAAAGCGCGTTCGGGATAGAGAAGACCAAAGTGCAGCGCCGCGTAGCCTCCCATCGAGAGGCCGATGACGTGCGCCTTGTCTAACTGCAAAGAGTCGAGGACGCCGCGAATATCCTCCACCGCCTGACGCTGCGAGTACGCGGCAGGATCCTCCGGTACATCGGACGGAGGATAGCCGCGAGCATTGAAAGTAATCGTGCGATAGCACCGGCGGAAGAACCGTACTTGCGGCGCCCAGCTCCTCGCTTCGCCGGCGAACTCGTGAACGAAGATCATCGGGACGCCGTGCCCAGCCTCTTCGTAGTAGAGATTGACGCCGTTGATGAACCCTGTCGGCACGTCCGTCAGTTACTATCTCATTGAAGTTGTCTTCATCGACCACTGTCGTAGAAGGTTCAACCGCGCTGACCGACGCCAAGGAGCAGCGACGGCAGGTTGTCAAAGCCGTAAGCGCCTCCGCGATCGGCACGGTCTTCGAGTGGTACGACTTCCTGCTCTACGGCGTCGCTGCCGCAACCGTCTTTCCACAGAAATTTTTTCCAGCCGTTGATCCGTTTGTCGGCACGCTGCTTTCGTTCTCGACCTTCTTCGTCGGGTTCGCCGCGCGACCGGTTGGCGCCGCAATCTTCGGCCACTACGGAGACCGCCTCGGCCGCAAGGCGCTGCTGATCGTGACGATGATGACGATGGGCGTTGCGACCGTGGGCATCGGCCTCGTGCCCTCCTACGAGACCATCGGTATCTGGGGTGCGGTGCTCCTGACGATCGGCCGCCTGGTTCAGGGGATGAGCATCGGGGGCGAATGGAGCGGAGGCGTCCTGCTCGCCGGCGAATGGTCGCACCCCAAGCGTCGCGCTTTCACGACCAGCTTCGCGCAAGCCGGCGGGCCCGCCGGCATGGTTCTCGCCAATGCGGCCCTTGCGCTGATGACAGCCGTCACCTCCGAGCAGGAGTTCCTTGATTGGGGATGGCGGATCCCGTTTCTGGCGAGCGTCGTGCTCGTCATCGTGGGCCTCTATATGCGCCTCGGTGTCCGCGAGACGCCGGTGTTTATGCACCATCAGGCCAAAGGCACCCTTGCGCGCGCGCCGGTGATCGAGGTCGTGAAGAGGAACTGGCGCGAGATCGTGCTGGCGGCGCTCCTGCGCTCGGGCCAGCAAGTCCCGTTTTACATTTTCACGACCTATGTCATCACCTACGGCACGCAGGAGCTCGGATTCAGCCGGGGACTGATTCTGAACCTCGTCATGATCCAAGCGATCGTCTCGACGATGACCGTCGTGCTGTTCGGATACCTGTCCGACATTTACGGGCGTCGAAGAATCATCGCGCTCGGCTGCTTGGTGATGATCGTCTTTCCATTCGTCTATTTCGCCATGCTGGATACCAAATCCATCGTGCTCGTGTTCCTGGCCATCATCCTGGGGCTGCCGGTGAACGATCTCCAGTACGGCGCGCAAGCCGCATTCATCGCGGAAAGCTTTCCCGGGTCGCTGAGGTATAGCGGTTCGGCGCTGGGGTTTCAGCTTGCCTCAGTCACAGCCGGCGGCCCGGCGCCCATCATGGCCGTGCTCCTCTTGCGCGAGTTCGGCACGTCGATGGCGATCGCGGCATACATATCGATCTGCGCGGTCATCAGCCTGGCCTGTGTCTATGCGCTGACCGAACACGCCGGAACGTTCGATCAGCAATAACCCGTCCGTCGTCACGCCGTGAACGAGACGAGCACAGTCTGCCGTTGAGCGGCTCCGCGCCTCACAGTAAACTGTTGATTCCAATCAGCCGGAGAGATGTCCGAGTGGTTGAAGGAGCACGCTTGGAAAGCGTGTGTAGGGGAAACTCTACCGTGGGTTCGAATCCCACTCTCTCCGCCAGCTCACCCACGACGTGCCCAGGGTCAGTCACCTCCACTGCCTTTGAACTGGTCCGCCTCGTCGGCGAACAGCACATTGAAGCTGGTCAACGACCCGTAGCAGCCGCTGATATATCCCTGCAGTTTGAGCTTTACGTCGTCCGGGAGATCCGAGGCATTCACCTGTTGTTCGAGCGTGCGCAGCCGATTGCGGAGCATCACGATCTTGTGGAAGAACGTCTCGATGGGCCAGCTCTTCTCCTGCAATCCCGGCGTGCTCGGACGTAACACGAGAGTTCCGCCGCGCCATTTTGCCGCAGGCGCGACCGGCGCCAGCCCAATCTCTTCTCGGATGATGCGCCGCAGCAGAAGTTCCAGATTTTCCTGATCGGGATCACTCGCAGACACGGGTTTACCTGTCCTTTCGCGATCGCCCACCAGGGCAGGCGGGGGATGAGCACGAGGTAGGGCTACGCTGCGGGCCGACGCCGTCGAGGGAGACGGTGCGCCGCTCTCCACGCGAGGGCCGCCGCGGAAATTGTGCTGGCTGTCACAGTAGTCGCAAGAAACGCGAATCGGCCGACCGGTGTCGTCGACGACGATGACGGTGTGCAGGCGATCGGTCTTGCACGCGCGACAGTAATCTTCGATGGTCTCGCCTGCTCGGAAGGCGCGATTCATAACGGTAATTGTGCTTCAGGTAGAAACGCCCCTGCTAGAATGGGAAGTTCCTCTCGTACTCAAATTCCCATTCGAGGCCAGTGCTCATGATTTCGGTCAGCGGTGTGTCCATGCGGTTCGGCTCGAAGATCCTCTTCGAGGACGTGACCACTATCTTTTCGTCGGGCAAGCGCTACGGACTCACCGGGCCGAACGGCTCGGGAAAATCAACGTTCATGAAGCTGCTGACAGGCGAACAGCCACCGCAGCGCGGATCGGTGACTCGTCCGCCGAAAATGGGCGTCCTGCGACAGGACCACTACGCGTTCGATAAGTTCCGCGTCATCGACACCGTGATCATGGGCAACCAGCGCCTGTGGAAGGCGCTCGAGGAGCGCGACACGCTGTACGCCCGCAGCGAGATGTCCAACGAGGACGGCATGCGCCTCGGTGAGCTCGAGGGCATCGTCGGCGAAGAAGACGGTTACACCGCCGAAAGCGATGCAGCGATCCTGCTGCAAGGCCTGGACATCCCGAACGCGCTCCACGAGAAGGCGATGGCGGAGCTGCAGGGCGGGCAGAAGGTGCGAGTGCTTCTCGCGCAGGCGCTTTTCGGCCATCCGGCAGCGCTGCTGCTCGATGAGCCGACGAACCACCTGGACCTGGACTCGATTCACTGGCTGGAGGAATTCCTCAATCGGTATGACGGCACCCTGATCGTCATCTCGCACGACCGCCACTTCCTGAACAATGTTTGCACGCACATCGCCGACATCGACTACGAGACGATCATCACGTATACCGGCGGATACGACGACATGGTGATGGCGAAGACGCAGGTGCGGACGACCATCGAGGCCCAGAACGAACAACGCGAGAAGAAGATCGCGCAGCTCAACGACTTCATCGCGCGGTTCGGCGCCGGTACGCGCGCGAGCCAGGTGACCTCGCGGCGTAAGGAAGTGGAGCGGCTGCAGACGACAGAACTGGCGCGGTCCAACATCCAACGCCCGTACATCAAGTTCGGTACGAAGCGGCCGTCCGGCAAGATCCCGCTGGAGTTCGAAGGCCTCTCCAAAGCCCACGGGTCACTGCAGGTGTTCTCGAACTTCAACGCGATCGTCAACCGTGGCGACCGCATCGTGCTCGTCGGACGCAATGGCGTCGGCAAGACTACTCTGCTGAAGGCGCTGCTGGCGGACGCACCCGGGATGACGCGTTCAGCGGGCGATGTGGACGAGGGCAGGCTGAAGTGGGGACACGAGGTGTCGATCGGCTACTTCCCGCAGGATGCGACGGGCGCAATCGAGAAAGGGTTGACCGCGGTGGAATGGCTGCACCGCTTCGATCCCGATGCGTCGCGACAGGAGATCCACGGCCTCCTTGGCCAGATGCTCTTCAGCGGCGAGGAAGGCCTCAAGCCGACCGAGGCGCTCTCCGGGGGCGAAACGGCCCGTCTGATGTTCTGCCGCATCATGCTCGAAAAGCCCAACGTGCTGATGCTCGACGAGCCGACCAATCACCTCGATCTGGAATCGATCAACGCGCTGAACGTCGCGCTGCAGAAGTACGAGGGCACGGTTCTCCTCGTCACGCACGACCAGGATCTAATGGAAGAGGTCGGCACGCGGGTGTGGCACTTCGAAGGCGGACGCATTGTCGACTTCAAGGGCACGTACGAGGAATTCACGTCGAAACTCGCGATGGCGTAATGGCCTCGCCGCTGGTTGCGCTCGATCACGCGTCGATCGCTTTCGGACACCTTCCGCTTCTGGATGACGCCAGCCTGCAGATAGAGCGCGGCGAGCGTGTATGCGTCATCGGCCGGAATGGGACCGGCAAATCGACACTCCTTCAGATTGTCAGCGGCGACCTGGTGCCGGATTCCGGAACCATCTGGCGGCAACCGGGATTGCGCACGGGACGCCTGCCACAAGATGCACCGCTCGCTGATTCCCGACCGGTGTTCGATGTCGTGGCGGACGGCCTGGGCGACCTGGCCGACCTCGTGAAGGCCTATCACCACGCCGCCGTGGCGGTTACGGAGGGAGCCGGCGTGCGAGGCGACGCTGCGGCCCTCGAGCGCCTTGGCACCCTTCAACACGAGCTCGAAGAGCGCGACGGGTGGCGGCTCGAACAGCGGGTCGAGATGGTGCTGGACCGCCTGCAGCTTCCTTCCGAGACGCGGGTCGACACCCTGTCTGGCGGCTGGCGGCGGCGCCTGCTGCTGGCGCGGGCGCTGGTAGGTCAGCCTGACCTGCTCCTCCTCGACGAACCGACGAACCACCTCGACATCGAGTCGATGACCTGGCTCGAAACTTTTCTCGCCGATTACGCGGCAGCCGTCCTGTTTGTCACACACGACCGTACGTTTCTGCAGAACGTCGCGACGCGAATCGTCGAACTCGATCGTGGACGGCTGACGTCGTGGCCGGGTGATTACGCGGCATTTCGTCGCATGAAGGAAGAACGCCTCGCCCACGATGCGACCGCATGGGAGAAGTTTGACAAGAAGTTGTCGCAGGAGGAGGCCTGGCTGCGGCAGGGCATCAAAGCGCGGCGCACGCGAGACGAAGGACGCGTGAAGGCCCTGCTCGCGATGAGGCAGGAGCGCGCCGCCCGCCGCGAGCAGGCCGGCTCGGTTGTCCTCAGCCTGCAAGTGGCAGAGCGTTCGGGACAGATCGTGTTCGAGGCCGATCACGTCTCGAAGTCGTACGGCGCGAATCAGGTGGTAGACGACGTATCTCTGCGCGTGATCCGCGGCGATCGAGTGGGCCTTATCGGCCCCAACGGATCCGGCAAGTCGACGTTCCTCCGGATGCTGATGGGCGAGCAGCAGCCCGACGCAGGCGAAGTGCGACGCGGGGCGAACGTGCAGATCGCCTACTACGACCAGCTGCGCGAGCAGTTGGATCCAGAGCGCACCGTGTTCGACACCATTGCCGACGGCAGCGACGTCATCACCGTGAACGGCCAGCCGCAGCATGTGCATGGATACCTTCGCGACTTTCTCTTTTCGAACGAACGGGTGAACTCGCGAGTGAAGTCCCTGTCGGGTGGCGAACGCAACCGACTCCTTCTCGCACGCCTGTTCACGCGGCCAGCCAACGTCCTCGTGCTCGACGAGCCGACCAACGATCTCGATATCGAGACGCTGGAGCTCCTGGAATCACGCCTTGGCGACTTCCCGGGCACGCTGCTTCTCGTTAGCCACGACCGTACCTTGATCGACCGTGTCGTCACGAGCACGCTCGTCTTCGACGGTAGCGGGCGTGTGCAGGAGTACGTTGGCGGTTATGAAGACTGGATTCGGCAGCGGCCGGACGTGGAAGTCGACTCGTCCAAAGCCTCGGGCAAGGCGGTCGTGAAAGCAGGTGCCAACGCCGCATCCAAAGGGGCCGGACTGGCGGGTAAGGCTGCCGCACCTGCAAAGGCAACCTACCGAGAGCAGCAAGAGTTCAAGGACTTGCCAAGCCGTATCGACGCATTGGAGACCGAACAACGCGACCTCTCCGCGAAGGTCGCGAGCGCCGACTTCTATAAGGAATCAGGCGAGGCAATCAAGGCCACGCTCGAGAGGCTCAGCGCGCTCGAGACGGAAATTTTCGAGGCCTACGCGCGATGGAATGACCTTGACGGTCGAATTCGCTAGTCCTGGGTACATCGAGGCCCGAAGCGAGGTCGCCGCCGACACTGCCGTCTTCAGGGCTTTATGACGGTGATGAGGGCGCCGTTGCTGCTGCCATCCACATCGTGATTGGCGGTTGATCGGTACACAAGAACCGGGTGAGTGACTCCGGTCACCGTGAACGTGGCGGTTCCCTTTTTCGCGTTGATGTTTCCCGTGCTGACGCTGCACTCGCCTGCGGCGTTGGTCGTGCACGTTCCCGTGCCGGAGTAGCTGCCGCTCCATCTACCGGACATCGTCGCCCCGGAGACGACAGCCTCGGCTGCGTCGTGCAGTGTGACCGTCACGGTTCCGCGCCAGATCTGCTTGGAGGCGCTGGCCACGGCTCCGTCAAGATCTCCGACGTGCGTGGTGTTTTCCGGAGGCGGCGCGGCGCCATCGATGACGTACTGCTTTACCTCCTTCAATTTCTGAACGACGAGCCAGCTCCGCAGCAAGTACCCGACGTTCGTCAACGCCTCGCCTGACGTGTGCGTCGCCGGATCGCCGCCAGGCAGATAGGGATCGCTGTCGATGTCGAACCCTCCCCCCGTCGCGGTGGGATGCACGCCATCTGTCGAGATCAACGTCCCGAACCATGCGGTGCCCGGCCTCCGCAGCACTATCTCCTGATAGAAATCAATCAGCGACAGATTCCGCGCCTGTGCGAGTTGCGCCACGTCGACGTTGAACCGTACGACCCATTCGTTTGACACGCTGTCACCCTGTGGCGGAATCGTCGAGAGAATCGGCACGATCCGCGCCGCTTCGAGCTTGTCCACGATGGCGGTGAGATTGGCGATGTTCTGAGCGTTCCCCGGATCGTTCGAGCCCAGCATGACGACGGCAAACTGTGCGTCGCGAACGGCGCTGACGACGGTATCGATCTGAAGGTTCGCCGTATAGGCCGGGTCGATCACGATTCCCTGCGCCTCCAGAGGCACGAAGCTCGCGGGCATGGCCGGCCCCCCGTTACAACACCCGGCCCAGAGTTCCTGGAGGCTCATGCCGCCGGAGGACGTCATGCCGCGCTGGCTGGTCGTGTCGGCGGCCGCAAGATACCAGCCGTTCTTGTGGTTAACATCGGCGTTGCCGCTTCCCCACGACGTGGCGCGCATCCAAAGAATTGCCGCGCCGTCCTGCGGAGTCTTACCCGCGCCCTTCAGCGGCCAGTTCGCGTACGCAAAGGAGTGGGTGATCGAGTCGCCGATCTGCAGAACAAAGCCATCCGTCTTACCGCTCGTCGCGAGCAACGATCGCGCGTGAGCCACCCATCCGCTTTGCCAAGCGTCGTCGTAAGAGTTCGCCCGAGCTGCCGTAGCCTCTTGCGCAAGGACCGCCGTGGTGGCACACAGCAGCAAAACGAACAGAACGAGCACTTTGAGCAACAGCGCTGAGGCTTTCACAACAAGTGCTCAATCTTGGTAGAGCGTTGAGCAGTGTGGGGTCGAGCTGAGCGTCGTGTGTCAAGCTGCCGCCAAGGGAGGGAGTACAACGGGAAGGGCAATGCTTTCATTGGTCGTCAATTCTAATGCCGCCACATCTCGGGGGGTGGTGCTGCTTTCTGTTTTCTATGTGCTAGGCTACGACCGCTTCGACACGTGCATGCGGTTGCTGGAGGTGAACGTATGAGAAAGATCCACCTCGCTCTGGTTGCCTTTGCTCTCATAGTGGTAAGCGGGTATGCGTTCGCGCAGCAAGCCCCGGCGCCGGCCCGACCGGTGCCGCCGAATCTTCCCGAGTGGGCGTGGGGCGTCATGCCACCGGCCCCGCCTCCACAGCCCGGCGCGGCTCCGGCCCAGCCGCCCGCGGACGACGGTACGATTCTTCACATCGAGGGCAGCAGCGTAGGGCTGACTCGGACTCAGTTGCGCGGCATCCCGACGATTCCTGACTGGCATCCGGAAGATCACGGCCCGATGCCGGACATCGTCAGCAAGGGCCGTATGCCCGCCGTCCGCGCATGCGGCTTCTGCCACCTCCCGAATGGTCGCGGTCGCCCTGAGAACGCGGCCCCTGCAGGCCTCTCCGTGAGCTACTTCACGCAGCAGATGGAAGATTTCAAGAACGGCCTGCGAAAGAGCTCGGATCCGCGGAAGGGCAACGTCAACACGATGATCGGATTCGCGAAAGAGGCGACGCCCGAAGAGGTCAAGGCCGCCGCGGAATACTTCGCCGCGTTGCCCATTCCGCAGGGCTGGGTCAAGGTCAAGGAAGTCAGCATGGTGCCGAAGACCAAGGTCCAGGGGAACGTGTACTTCGAACTCGAGGGAGCACAGGCCGGCAAGGAGCCGATCGGCAACCGTGTCATCGAGGTGCCCGAGCACGGCCAGGAGCGTTTCGAGATGCGCGACGCACACGCAGGCTACATCGCGTACGTGCCGATTGGGGCCGTCAAGAAGGGTGAGGCGCTCGCCAAGACGCTGCAGTGCTCGGTCTGCCACGGCGCGAACCTCGAAGGCATCGGACCGGTACCATCGTTGGCAGGGCGTTCGCCAAGCTACATGGCTCGTCAGCTGTTCGACTTCCAGACCGGCGCACGGCGCGGCCTGTGGTCCGACCTGATGAAGCCGATCGTCGCGAAGATGACGGCTGAAGACCTCGTGAATATCTCCGCCTACATCGCGTCGAAAACCCCGCCGGCCGCCGACGTCCGGCAGACTGCGCGCGCGAATTAGCATCGAATCCGTGCCGAACGGGAGGCCCGACCGTGCATGCGGTCGGGCCTTTTTTTGTTCAGACGGAACAGGACTTCTCCGTGTGCGTCTTCCTGAAAGGGCGGAGTCGGGAGCGCCGCCTTCTCGCGCCACCAGCATCGATCGAATTCGTCTACATGAAATTACCCATGCGATTTTCACCGCCGAATGGTCAATTCTGCCGAAGCCACGGCCGGGTCCCCTCGGTAGCATCCTCCGAGATCGAGTCCGAAGGAGGATGCGATGACGCGAATCTCTGTTTCTGCGCTACCCGATCCCATCGCCGTTCCTGTAAACGAGAACCGTCGGATATCTCGCTACCGGATGGCCGAGCGCGCGCTCTGGGAGCACTACCGACTCCAGCCTACTGAGCGTTTCTTCAACCTTGGTAAAGCCGGCGCCCGAATCCGCGTCGTCGAAGTCGGCTCGGGACCGCCCGTCCTCTTCGCGCACGGGACCGCGGGGAGCGCTCCGGCATTTGCGCCACTCATCAGCCAACTACCAGACTTTCGATGCCTGTTGTTCGACCGGCCGGGTTTCGCCCTGAGCTCTCCCGTCTCCTACGAAACGGCGTCATTCGGGGCGACGATCGCTGATTTTCAACGGCAGCTTCTCGACGCACTGGGCATTCCGATGGTCGACGTCGTCGGACACTCAATCGGCGGTCTGTTCGCCCTCAGACTAGCCAGTAATTACCCCACGCGTGTCCGCCGCATCGTGCTTCTAGGCGGGGGGCCGATGATTGACGCCGCTGGTGTGCCTCCAATCATCCGTCTGGTCGCGTCACCGCTCGGCGGCATCGTGGTGAAGCTGATGGCGATCCGCGGAGTAACACGCGGAATGATTCGCGCCAACGGGCATGGAGGAAGTCTCGCAGATGGACGCATCCCACAAGCCTGGGTCGACTGGCGTACGTCCGTGACCCGCGACACCAACTCCATGCGCCACGAGCGCGCGATGGTTCAGGCGCTTGTTGAAGGGAACACTTACCGGCCCGGTGTCACGTTTGTCGAATCAGAGCTCGGGGCGATCGCACATCCCACGTTGATGTTGTACGGGATGGCGGATCCGTCTGGCAGTCAGACTGTCTGGCGCCGTCTGATCGACGCGATGCCGAACGCACAGCTTCAGGTCATCGAAGGCGCCGGCCACATGGTGTGGCTCGATCAGCCGGGCCGTGTGGCAAGTGAGACCGCTTCATTTCTGAGGGCCGACTAGGTGTGAGCGTGCGCCTGGATGTTAGCTCCGACTGGATCAGGGCTTCGGAATGCGAAGCGTGGCGCTAATCATCGCGCTGCCGCTCACCGCGTACATCAGCGCGAGCGGGTGCAGGGTCGCCGCTCCGAGTCGCACGGAGCCAAACCAGATGTCGTTGCCGACACGATCAAGGTAGAACGCCAATCCGAGCACTGCCACGAGCACGATACTCGTCGGAATGGGCGTTCCCTCGAAGTACTTCACCTTGCCGGTGTCCGTGTCCGCGAGCGCTTCCGCGGTGACATTGAAGCGCGCGAGCCGGCTGACACCACAGACGACGAAATAGGTGAGAAGCAGCATGTCCCATCCGCCCCGGAGTCCCAGCGTGAACCCTAATATGGCGGGTGCAACGCCGAACGAGATGACGTCTGCCAGGGAATCGAGGTCGGCGCCGAGGCGCGACTGGCGGGCGCGATTCAGTCGCGCAACGTATCCGTCCAATAGGTCGCAGACGAGCGCGGCGGGTAAGAGCACGAATGCGCTCCAGAGAAATCGCCGCTCGCCGGATGCGACGTAGTCGAGGCAGAGAAAGATCGCGACCGTCCCACATGCCGCGTTGCCAATCGTGAGCAGATCTGCCGCCGTGTACGAGCGCAGCATCGAGAGATGCCGCCCGGGCGAGACCATTTCAGCCGGCGACGCTCTTGTCCTTGATGAAGTCGCGTCCGCGTACCGCCTCAAATGCGTTCTTCACTGCGCCTATTCCTGGCGTGGCATCAAGCGCAGTATCGAGCGCGCCGCCAAAGAGGCCCTTGCGACGAATCGCAGTGCCCACTGCGGCGATCGCGACCAACGCACCGATCCACGGCATCGAGCGTGATAGACGACGCACCAGACGGCCCCGTGCGTATTGCGATACTTGCCTAACGAGTGCCATGCAGACGCGTCGAGCAAAGTGTATTCCGTACAAATAGCCCGGAGGCAGAGCTGCGGGATATGAAGCTCGACCGCACGTCAGCGCGACTCCCGGCCGCGTTGACGCCACTACGCAAGCGCGGGACGCGCCAGCGCCGGCGCGACGTCGGTCGCGCGCTTCTCGCCGATCTGCTGCCGCCACATGGCGTAGTACAGCCCCTTCTCCGCCAGCAGTTGGGCATGCGTGCCGGCCTCCGTGATACTCCCCCGTTCCAGAACGTAGATGCGGTCGGCGTGCATGATCGTCGACAGCCGGTGCGCAATGAGGATGGTCATCACGTCCTGCGTGGCGCTCACGTCCCGAATGGTGTGACCGATCTGCTCCTCGGTCAGCGAATCGAGCGACGACGTGGCTTCATCGAACACCAGTAGATGCGGCCGCCGAAGCAGCGCGCGGGCGATCGCCAGGCGCTGCTTCTCTCCGCCAGAGACTTTGACACCACCCTCGCCGATCACGGTATCCAGCCCGCGCTGCGCGCGCGCCAGCAGGCTGTGACAGGCCGCCTTGTTCAGCACCTGCAGGCACTCCTCGTCGGTCGCCTCGGGGTTCACGAAGAGCAGGTTCTCGCGGATGGTGCCGGAGAACAGCTGCGTGTCCTGCGTGACGAATCCGATCCGCTCGCGCAACTGGTTCAGATCGACTTCGGCCGCTGAGTGGCCGTTGTAAAGGACCTCGCCTTTCTGTGGCCGATACAGCCCGACCAGCAGCTTGACCAACGTCGTCTTCCCCGCACCTGACGGTCCTACGAAGGCGACGGTATCGCCGCGCTTCACCTGAAAGGAAATCTCGATGAGCGCCGGCGTCGACGCGGTCTGGTGCTGGAAGCTGACGTTGTTGAACGCAAGGCGCTGGAGGCCCGGTAGTGCCACGGGGTTCAGGGGTCGCGGCTCCTTTTTGATTTCCAGGATGTCCTGGAAGTTCTTCAGCGACACCTCGGCCTCGCGATAGATGTTGATGATGTTCCCCAGCTCCTGCAGCGGGCCGAAGATGAAGAACGAGTAGATGAACAGCGAGAAGAACTGTCCGACCGTGATCTCGCGCGTGTAGATCAGGTACAGCATCAGGAACATGATGCTGGTGCGCAGCGCGTTGACCACGGTGCCCTGGATGAAGCTGAGGCTGCGGATATAGCGAATCTTCTTGAGTTCGAGCTGCAGGATCTTGTCGGTCGTCCCGTTCAGCCGCGCAATCTCCTGCGCCGCCAGCCCAAGACTTTTCACCAGTTCGATGTTGCGCAGCGACTCAGTCGTGGCGCCGGCCAAGGCCGTCGTCTCGGCGACGATTGTCTTCTGGATCGTCTTGATCCGCTTGCTCAGCACTGAGCTGAGGAGGCCAAGAGCGGGTACGGTGGCGAAGTAGATCGGCGCGATCAGCCAATGCACACTCCACGCGTAGATCATCACGAAGATGATGCCGACCATGGACGTGAACAGGATGTTGATGGAGGCCGTGATCAGCCGCTCGACATCGGTGCGGACCTTTTGCAGTTTGCCCAGCGTTTCGCCGCTCCGCTGATCCTCGAATACCGCGTACGGCAGATCGAGCGAATGAGCGATACCGTCCGAGTACAGCCGCGCACCGACGCGCTGCGTGATGACGTTGATGAAGTAATCCTGGAAGTTCTTCGCCACGCGCGACACGAAGGCCACCCCCACAGCCGCGGCGAGCAGCAGGCTGACGCCGCGAAAGAACTCGCCGGTCGTGTATTCGGCGAACCGCGTCGCGTACTGATCGATGACGTAGCGGAAGATCAGCGGGTCAAGCAGCGAAAAGATTTGGTTGATCGCGGCCAGCACCAGCGCCAGCACGACCAATCGCGAGTAGTCCCCCAGGTATCGCGCGAGCAGTCTCATATCGGCACTATAGCCTTCGAACGACGCGAGCGCAGTGGCTGAGAGACCAATAGAGAGATCCGCTTAGTTCACGACGAGGCGAGGTTGCGCCCTCGCCTCGTCCATTACCGCGGACTTACTTCCGATCAGTAAGGAAGTGGTACATCCCCAGGACGTTGAGGGGCGCCCAGTCGAAGCCGTCCCACTGGCTGTACTCCGCCATCTTGATGTCGCGCTGCATCTGCTCGAGCGTCTGGCCCTTCGCGATGCCCGCGGCCACCTGAGTTCGTAGCTTCTCGAAATACTCGCGCCACGCGGTGATGTCTTTCACGGTGCCCACCGGGCCATGGCCGGTCACCACATACTTGTAGCCGGCGGCCAGCTTCTCCGCGTTTCGGACCGCCGTCATCCACTCCGGGAATTGTCCCAGCTCGTAATCCATTTCGCGATTCGGCAGCCGATGGAATGACACGAAATCGACGAGGAACAGCACGCTGTCGTCGGGGAACGCAATGTAGCTCGAGTCCTGCGAGTGATTCATCGAGCCAACCCAGCTCACTTCCACCCGTTTGCCGCCCAGGCGGATCTGATACTTGTCCTTGTACGTGATGTCGGGAGGACGGACGAACCTCACGGGTCCTCGCATCACCTCCGCGCCGTTGAGCACGCCGTCACCATTGGCATCGTAGGCATCGAACGGGACGCTCGCCGGCGCTTCGGCCTTTTCCACCGTGCCGTTGCGATTCGCGTCCAGCTTCGCAACTTCCCCGAATTCCCCTTCCACTTGAGAGAGCTTGGTAGAGGCCGGCGGCATGGCCAGGTGCGTCAGCATGTTGGCGTGGCCGACGAATCGGGCGGTGTCAGCGAAGACGTCGCCGCCCGAGGCATGGTCCCAGTGGTGATGGCTATAGACGACGTACTTGACGGGAACTTTGAAACGGCTGGCGAGTTCGGCCTTGAGCCATCTCGAGAAGTCAGCATTGATCGGGTCCCCCAGAATGATTCCCTCAGGGGTCACCAGGAACACAGTGCGGTGGTTGTTGTTGATCGCCGTGTAGACGCCACCACTGACCGGCTCAATGGATCGACGCGGCGCCGTGGGAGACTGGCCCAGCGCTTCAGAGGCTAGGATCAGTACTGCGCCCACACCTACCAGGATCGCTCTCGTCGTACGGGTCGCCATCACGGTCTCCTTTGCAGCAGGTTACTTCCGATACATGTTCACGAGGTCTTTTTCGTTCTCGCAGAGGTGTTCGTTCAGTTCGGTGTCCGGCATGAGATTGAATGGAACCGTCGCAGTCCACGGCTGCGAGTAGTTCTTGGGATCGGTGAATGTGAATTCGATCACCAGGTGGCCAAAGTCGGGCCGGCGATAGCGCTCGGTGATGCGCAGGTCTTCCGAGTGCGGTAATCCTTCCCCATCGATGTACGTCTTGTCGTTGAAGCCAGCGCTCTCCACGACCAAAGTGTTCTGCTCCCAATGCGCGACCGAGTATCCGAACCACGTCGGTTGGGGATCAACCGGCAGCTTCCGGCCATCCGTGAAAATCTGGCGGAACACGGTGAACTCTTCAAACAGCATCAACGTCACTTTGGGGTTTTGTACGATCTTGATAGGCAGCGGGAGCATGTGGTTCGGAACGCCGTCGGGAAGGCAGCGCTCGGACGGATCGGCGGCGTCGCCGTGCGCGGTGATCTCCGCATAAAACTTTTCCGCCGCCGGCAGCATGGGGGCCTTGGATCCCGGTGTCATGTAGCGTTCGAGTCCCCGGCCTGTCGGATTGCTGCCCTGGCGGACGGAGATCCAGATTCCGCTCAGATCGGGATGGCCGTCGGCCGCGCGCGGCGCGGGAGCGGTGAGATTGGGCTTGCCATCCTTGGTGCGCGGCGTATCCGGCAACGGCAGCGAGATCCACTGCGCTTGCGCGGTAACGGCCAGGCCCAGGGCGAGGAAAATGTTCGTGACGAGGATCGAGAGTTTCATCACGGCTCCTTCGCGTGCAGCATAAGTTGAGTGCTGTTTTCGGCAGCGTGTTAACACTATCTGAGCGAGGAGTCAATCATCTCCGAGAGAACGGTCTATGGGAAACACGTGTTCCAGTGTCCACATCGCGCTGACGGGCACGACACCTGACGCAATCGAGGGCGTCGTCCGTGCCTACACGACGCTCGGCTTCGAACGGGCGACGACGTCACCGCCGGAAGGCGGCAAACATGTGGTCCTGCTTCGCAAAGAAGACGACGCGTTTCTGTCGGTGTACGACAGCGATAACGCGACGCTGGATACCGGAGAACTGAAAGACTTCGCGCTGGCGGCGTCGAAGATCTTCAAGACGGCGGCTGTGTGTACCAGTTTGTACGACAGCGACACGTTCGAGGTCGTGGTGTTCAATGCCGGTAAGCAAGTGGACCTCGTCATGACTGACCCCGAACAGTACGGCGGCCCTCTCAAGATACTGACCGCCGCATCCCGGGCGACGCAGTGGAGCAAGGTGTTTGGCAAATCGCTGAGCGTCGAACACATCAAACAGGCCATCACGACCAATTCTGCCTTTGCCGATGATGCGATCGCCGAGCTATCGCGCTTAATCGGCCTGACGAGCGGGCAATCGCAACTTCATTATCAGCACCTTCGTGAAGATGAGGCATTCACTCACCACTTGCACTTCACGAAGCAACCCTCGGCAGTCCACGCCGCCCCGGAGAAACAAATTACGCTGCGCAACTATTTCGATCCCGACAACTCGCGGATGCTGTTGGTCTATCCGGCGAGCTGGCCTGTGCCTCTTCGGGAACAAGTACTGGTTACATGGCTGATGCTCAGCGAGGGAGCGGGCTTCGACGAAGGAACGCTCGCCGTTCGCGTCAGTGGGCCGGACGGCCTGGCGATTACACACGGTTATATGGACGGGGCCAAATTCCACAACGGGCAGATTGTTGGCCCGCTCGAGACGGCACCGCGACAGCCTCCGGGAACCAGCGTCGAGGAGCTGCTCAAGTCGAAACAGTTCGAGGTCGCGCAGGGTCCATCGCCGTCTTCTGAGTCAATAACGTTCACGGGCCGATTTCCCACGTTGGACATTCCCACGAAGGCACCGGATCGGCCCACACAGATTCTCGTGGTGCTCCAGTTGCAACTGGTGGCGTCAGCGGTCGGCATGTGGGATATCGAGGTGTCCGTGCGGCCGACGTCGGACTTCCAGCACGATCTGCCTCGTGCGCGGATTGCAGCGGTCGAACAGACGTGGCTCCCGTCGTCTCTGGTCTCAACCCCAAGGCCAGTTACGAGACATGTGACCTTGCCGCGCTCCAACCGAGGGGACCCGTGATGCTGCACGAACTGCAGCGGAAGCAAGCGTCGATACTTCTGGATCGCAAGCTCGATCACTTCGCGATCGCATCAAACGTGGCCATCCTTGCCGACGAGCGTCAGCCGACCCTCGACGCGTGTCGAGCCTATCTCGAAGCGTGGCTACGGCCCCTCGCAGACCAGACAGGGGAAGTCAGGATTCATGCCGAGAAACGCATGACCGAGAAGGCCTACGTCGGCAAGTCACGAAAGACTCTGCCCGTTTCAGCATTTCAGCGCGACAAGACGTGGCACAAGTTGTTCGACGCTGCGAGTAACTATCAGACGGTTCTGGCGACCATTTTTCCTAAGGATGCCGAATATCCGATAGCGGGAGTCGGGCTGCAGATCGGCATGGAACGACATCCAGAACAGTGGCAAGAGCACTACGAGCAGCAACTGGCTAACACGTTGAGCACGATGCGCGGCCGGCCGTTCGAGAGAGCGCCTGTCATCAACACGGTGCACCTGTTCAACTGGGTGCTTAATCACGCCGACTGCTACGGGTATCTGGGCACATCGATCGGCGACATGAAGGATCGCATCGACGATTTCGCGGCTCGGCATCCTGTGCTGCAGGCATGGCACAGCCAGTGCGCCTGGCAACCACTGTTCGATCACGCTGACGACTACCATCGAACCGTCTACGAAGAGCACAGTGTGCTGAATTGGTTCCGAGGGATTCTTCAAACCGACAGCGGCTTGGACGCATCGAAGATGTCCTTGCAGTGGTGCCGAAACGTCCTGCGGATGGTCACACCGCACATGTGGATCTGTCGAGCGCTGCTCGAGCAGGTGGACAGGACGGCCCTCGAGGCCGTGGCTCAGGTCACCGAGACCAACGATGTGTTCAAGATTGCGCTCAACGAAGGTCAGCGGTTGGACGATCTCGAGCTCGCGCTGTTGCCAGTGCTTCCGGTCGAGAGCGCGAGAGTACACAGCGTTGGTTAGTGCCGCGTGAAGTCGATCCCCTGCTTCAGTAACTGCTCGTACCGGTCGACGTCCACGTTGTTCTCGCAAATGTATTCCTCGAGTCGCGTCCCTTCGCGCAGCATCATCGTCGTCTTCAGCACCCACGGCTTGGTGAGCACGTTCGGATCCTCGACAGTCGCTTCCCAGTTGATCCGGTCTTTGTCGACGCGCGTATAGCGCTCGACGACGTGCAGCGCCTCAGTGTGAAACGTGCCCGTGCCGCCAACCCACGTGCGATCGTTGAACCCGGTCACGTCGACGACGAGCGTGTCTCCCTCCCAGTGACCAACGGAATCGCCGTTGTAGCTCGGAATCAGATCGTCAGGGTGCTTGTCATTCAGGCGAATCAGCCGATGCGAGTTCCCGTACTCGTACAGCATGACGATCTGCGTGGGCGTCTGAATGATTTGCTGCGGGTAGAGGCCGAGCATGACGACGCGGGGCACGCCGGGCGGAAGGCACAGCGCGGTCGGATCGTCGATGCCGCGGCGGTTGAAGGCTTCGAGCACCTTCTGCGCTGCCCACGGCTGGTACGGGGCTGCTTCGGCGCCGGCGGGCCGCTCGGTCGACGATTGCACCGTTGGTCCCGCAGGATTGCGGCCGGAGCCGCCGACGCCGACTCCCCCGTTGGTCTCCTCCCATGAGCCTCGAAGAGTGTTCCCGGCCTGCCAGACCCCTGTCAGATCGGGTTTCTTATCCGGCGTGCGCGGCACCGCGCTGCTGCGCGATTGCGCCGCAGCAGACGCCACGAAGGTCAGAACGGCTGCGACGACAATAAGGTCGCGCATCATTTCACCTCCACGGCCGGCGCGTTGCCGCCGTCACCGGTGCCGACGGGCGGACCGAAGAACATCTTCTGACCGTTCGCAAGCGTGACCTCACGCGAGTGCGCCCATGGGCCGCCGTCGCGCGCCCGCCACCCGGTCACGGTGATGCGATCGCCCGCCTTCATCGTGACGTCACGCTTCCAGCCGTTTCGGTACAACGGACCGATGCCATAGCCCTCGAACTTCCAGTTGACGACTGTGCCCCGTTCGTCGGTGACGTCAACGTAGAAATGGCAATGCGGATTCGTCCACTCGATCTTGGTGACGACGCCCGTCACGGTCACTGGTCGTTGTGCGTCGTACTCTGCGCCGAAGGAATGGTGGGCATCCACGGACGTCCCATACAGGAAGGACGCGGCGACGAGGATGCAGACGTGAACTCTCGAACCAGCCATGGTTCACCTCGACGCGCCAATTCTATTGCACGAAACGCAGCCTACGGCACCGCGATATCGAAATGAAGCACGTCTTCCCGCGTACCCAGCTTCGTATACAGCTCAATCGCCGGTGAATCCTCGAGATCGGCCTGGACGTAGATGACATACGCCCCGCGGGCGGCGGCAGTCACCTTGAGCTGCTGCATGAGCGCTGTGGCGATCCCCTGCCGCCGGTACGGGGCCGCAACCGCCAGATCGTAGATGTAGATCTCGCGACGCTCCTGCTCGAACTTGCGGAGCTCGTACGCCGCGAGTCCGCCGACGACCTCACCACCCTGAAGAGCGGCGACCGCGATGAACGAATCGCTCCCAAGGAGACGACGGAGATACGCCTCGCTCGGCCGAGCGCCGCCATAGGTCTCCGGTTCGTTGAAGGCTTGTCCGAACATTGCCGACATGCCTTCCATCAGCACCACGTCATCGGAACTCAACACCCGGATCGTGAACGAATCTGCGGCCATGCATTAGATTAAATGCGGTCAGGCCCGCCTCCGCGCGGTGCGCTCAGCGGGCCTTCATTGATGGGATCGCACGTTGACCGACGGTTCAGTCGAGAATATGCTCTGCCGAGTCACTCCAAACCAACTGACGAGGGGCATGACGATGCGAAATTTGTACACCGGCGCAGTCGCGGGCTTGGCGGGCATGCTGTTGCTGTCGGCCCTGGCCGCCGCGCAAAACGCCCAGAGCGCGCCTCAGAACAACGCGCCAAAATCGCCGTGGAGATACTATCCGGCGGATAGGGCCGTTGGCGACGGTGGACCCGCGCCGAAGCGCGATCTGAGCGGAACATGGGCAGGCCCATCGTCCGGTTCAGGTGCTCCCCGGCAGAAGGGCGAGATTGTGCCGCCGCTGACGGACCTAGGCAAACAGTTGTTCGCGCGGAACAAGCCGATCGGCAAGTACAGCCCGGGCGGCACCAACGATCCGCACACTCGGTACTGCGATCCGTTTGGCTTCCCTCAGAACATGACGCAGGAAATTCGCGGGATGACCATCACGACGCTGCCGACCCGGACCTTCCTCCTGCTTCAGTACATGGATCTGTGGCGTGAGATCTGGACCGATGGGCGAACCCTTCCGGCCAAAGTGGGCGGCCGTGACAGGGATGCCCACGATCCGAAGTACAACGGGTATTCGATTGGGCGGTGGGAAGACGACTACACGTTCGTCGTGGAGACGACGGGGCTGACGCCGGAGACCTGGGCGACCAAGAGCGGCTATCCCCATAGCGTCGATGCGCACGTGGTCGAGCGCTTTCACCGGAGCAGCAAACACGACCTGTCGCTGAACATCACGATGACCGACCCGAAGCTGTACACCCAGCCGTTCTTCCTTGGGGAGGTGTATTTCCGCTGGGTGCCAAACCAGCAAGTCGACGACTTTACGTGCATCCCGTCCGAGGTTCAGCTCTACTTGAAAGAGATGGGCGATCCGGCGGGCAGCGATCCGAACGAGCAAAACCCGCAAGGTCCTAGGGGTGGTAGAGGAGGAAGACCGTGAAAACGAAATTTTTGATGATGGTGATATTACTTGCGGGACTCGGCGCGATTGACAGGCCGTCGTTCGCGCATCACGGCGCCGCGGCGTTCGACATGAGCAAGCCGGTGGTGTTGAAAAACGCCACGGTCACCGAATTCCTCTGGATCAATCCCCATCCGCTGATCAAGGCGGACTTCAAGAACGATAAGGGCGAGGTCGAGCACTGGACGATGGAAATGGGCAGCACGGTGTCGGCGCAGCTTCTTGGCTGGACCAGAACATCACTGGCCTTCGGAGACGTCGTCACCCTCTACGTCTGGCAGGCCAAAACGAAGGTACCGGTTGGACGCTTCAACAAGGTCGAATTCTCCGACGGCACGGTCATGCGTGACACCCAGACTGGCGCCGATGACGGAGGACGAGCAGATACCGACGTCCGGCAGTAAGCCCTCCACGTATCCGTAGGGCCGACCTTAAGGTTGGCCCTACTTAACCCGCCCTACCCGCCGTTACCCGTCCTTCCCGGTTTACCGATGGATGTATCCTAGGCGCCCCGGAGGACGCTTATGTGCCGTTGCCGCGTACTGTCCGCGATCGCACTGTCCCTTCTGTTCTGCCATCCCACTGCCAGCTACGCCGATGCCGGGCTGCTGCGGACCATTCAACCGCTGGACGAGACGCGCGGCTACTGCCTGGACATTCGCGGTGAAGGACAGTCGCTGCGGCTCGACGAGCCGCTGCAAGTCCACACGTGCAAGTACGGCGGGCCGATTGACGACCAGCGCTTCGAGCGAACGGCCGAGGGAGCGATCCGCGCAGCTGTCTACAACCGATGCCTCGCGGCCGCCAAGCTCGAGGCCGGCGCGCAACTCCTCCTTCGACCCTGTGCATCAGCGCCGATGCAGCAATGGACGATGGCGTGGGGACGCCTCAGTCCGGCATCCCGATCGGACCTGTGCGTCACCGTGGCCGGTGGGAAGGGCGAGCCGGCCGGCACGCCAATCTTGATCTCTCCGGTGTATCACCGTCGTGACGCGGTTCTCGATCGGTGCGACGCAGCGCGTGAGGCGACGCAGTCGTTCCGCTGGTCGCTGCCGCAGGAGCGTGGGTTGAGTACCGCAGAGACCGCGCGCAACGGGATGCCGGCCGATGTCGCCGCGCAGCTCATCGCCCTTCGATCGGCGCAGGATTCAATCCCCCAAACGTATAAGGTTTACGCGGCGCAGCCGCGCGTGTACGAAGCGAGCGAGATCAAAGTCGCCAAGAACATCGCGTACGGTCCGCACGAGCGGCAACAGATCGACATTCACACCGCCACTCTGCGGCGCGCGCCGGGACCGGTCCCCGTGGTCGCGGTATTCCACGGCGGCGGTCTGATCGGCGGCAGCCGCGCCAATACCGTGACCGTGGCCGATTACTTCGCGAGCATCGGCCTGGTTGGCGTCAACGCCGGCTATCGGTTAGCTCCGGATTCGAAATGGCCTGAAGGCGCACGCGACGTTGCCGCGGTCATCACCTGGCTGCACGATCATGTCGCCGAGTACGGCGGCAACCCGGATCAGATCTTCACCGTCGGAATCTCCACAGGCTCGCTGCACACGGCGATGTATGTGTTCAGGCCGGAACTGGTGCCGGCCACCACGCCGCGTATCGCCGGCGCCATCTTCTGTTCGGGGCCGTACACATTCGACTTCTCAGATCCGACGATGGGCGAGCTCACGTACTTCGGCCCGGACAAGACGCGCTGGCCGCAGATGGTGGTCCCCGGGAACCTCACTCGCTTTGACATCCCGGTCCTGATGACGACTGCCGAATGGGACGAGCCGCGCTACTACCCACCCGCCGCGCAGTTGTTCAGCGAGCTCGTCCTCAAACACGGCGTGAAGCCGCGATATCGGCAAAGCCTCGGCCACAATCACGTGTCGCAACTGCTCTCGCTCGGAACCGTGGACACCAGCGTCTCGCGAGAGATCCTGGATTTCATCGACCGCGTCATTCACCCGGTTAAATGAAGGCTTCCGGCGCGGGATTTCGGGTCGCTGAAGCCTGAAGTCCGGAGCCCGAAGCCGATCCAACGAAAAGAGCCGGGCGTTTCCGCCCGGCTCTCTTCGTCTTCGGTGATCGTCGTCGGTTCGTACTTTAGAAGTCGTACTTCATGCCGAATTGCAGGATGCGCGGCGCCCCCGCCTGCGTGGTGATGCGGCCGAACTGTCCGGAGTTGAAGTTGGTGACCGGATCCCCCCAGTTGAACGTGTTGAGCAGGTTCGAGACGTCGAGCCGCAGCTCCACACGCCTCGTCCCCAAGGGAATGAGCCTGGAGAACAACATGTCAACCTGCCAGTACGAAGGTCCCACCCCGAGGTTTCGCTTCGCATCGCCCAGTTCGCCCAGAGGCGCCAGCGCAAAAGCGGCGCGGTTGAAGTAGTTGTCGATCTGCTGACCAGGTTTCAGGTCCTTGGCATCTTTGCCGGGACCGTAGATGTCGTCGCTCACCAGGTCGGGCCGCTGCACCGAGGAGTGAGAACCGATGAGCGCGCGATCGACGCCGCTGGTGATGTTGAGCCGGTTCCCCGATCGCGCGTTGATGATGCCTGACAGCCGCCAGCGCGACGCAAGCGTCCGCACGATCCTGTTGCCAACCTCGGGCGTCTCGTAGCCGGCGCTGAGCGACACCAGATGCCTGCGGTCCTGGTCGCAGTAGCCGGCGTCGAAATCCGGGTCGCCCGGAATCGAATAGCCCGCGCTGGTCTGATTGAAGGTCGTCGCAGTGGCCGTCCCCACGCACCTCGACAGGGTATAGCTGGCGTTGAGGCTCACGCTGTCCGCCGCGCGACGCCGGGCGGCGAGCTTCAGGCCGCGATACTTCTGCCATCCGATGTCCGTGTTGAGGTCCAGCGCGCCGATCTGGGCCGACTTGACCGGATCCTGCAGTGACAACACGCGCCGCTCGTTCAGGTTGGCGTTAGTCGAGCACACCGGAAACGACCGCGGCCCGGTGGCCGTGTTGAGCGTGCAGGGACCGAGGCCCAGGAACACCCCTGGGTTGATCGCTGACTGCGCCCAGAGCCGGTCGGAGTAGCTGCCCATATACGTCGCCGACACGCCCCAGCTCGCCCCGAGCTGCTGCTCGACCATCACGTTCCACTGCTGCACCCGTGGCGAATTGATATCTGGATCCATCGAACCAAACGCGCCGAATGGGATGTACTGCACGGTGGGGCTGGCGACGATGGGGTGCGGATCACCACCGGGGAGATGTCCCCACGGGTCGTCCATGCCGCCCGGCGGATCGGTGATGAGCGAGCGGTTGCCGAACGGCGGCGCTCCAGAGTTGATGTTGTGGTACTCGCCCGCCATGAAGTCGTACCCCATCGAGTACGACGATCGCACGGCGAGGCGGCCATCCCCACGGACGTCCCACGCCACGCCTGCGCGCGGCGCGAGGTTCCACCACTGCGTGTTCAACCCCGTCTTCCCGTCCGGGAAGCCCTCGTCGCCCGGATAGATGAGGCCCGGAGGCGCGTTGAGGAATACATTGCTCCGGATGCTCCGGTCGAAATTCTCTCGCCGGAAGATCACGACCGCGTCGTTCTCGACGTATTGGCCGAAATACGGCTCCCACCGCACGCCGCCATTGATCGTCACGCGATCGGACACGCGCCACGCATCCTGCGCGTACGCGCCCAGGTACCAGTTGTGAATATCCAGGACGCTCGGGCCGCCGATTTCGAGCCTCGCCACG
>Ga0207428_10000989_pt1 | contig 31495 bp, 31 predicted proteins | sample RhiMethybrSRZTD1_FD_187600 | JGI IMG/M metagenome (GOLD analysis project Ga0207428, IMG submission 187600) | Populus rhizosphere microbial communities from Tennessee, USA - Rhizosphere MetaG P. TD hybrid SRZTD1 (SPAdes) (version 3) | ecosystem: Host-associated > Plants > Roots > Rhizosphere >...
CGTACCTGGTCGAGCGGCGGCAGTTTCAAACCACGTTGGTGGGAGATCCTATTTGTGTGCTCAGAGTCGGCACAAGGCGGAGGGCAACGGCCTGAGGAACGGGATCATGGGTGAAAACCGGTTCTGGGGCTGCGCGAATCATCCATGTATTGCCCTGCGTACTTCACATAGTTGGCGGAAGATTCTCGAATCCATGACAATTCCTGTTCGGTGACCGGGCGACGGACTTTCGCCGGCGAGCCGAGCACGAGGCTCTTCGGGGGAACGACGGTACGCTCGGTGACCAGCGCTCCGGCACCGACCACCGAATCCTCGCCGATCACGGCACCGTCCATGAGGATAGCGCCCATGCCGATCAGCACGCGGTCTTTGATGGTGCAGCCGTGCAGCACCACGTGGTGGCCGATCGTGACGTCGCTGCCGATGATCAACGGATGGGTATCGTGAGTCACATGCAACATGCAGAGATCCTGTACATTGGTCCGGTCGCCGAGGCGGATGTAATGGACATCCCCCCGAATCACGGCGTGAAACCATACGCTGCACTGCTCGCCCATGACGACGTCACCGATCACGATCCCAGTGTCCTCGATAAAGCAGGACCTTGGAATGGTAGGTGTGATGCCTTGAAACGTCCTAATCATCGTTCGCACGATAGGGGAATCGGCCTCTTGCCTGCAAGGGGCTCGTTGACAGTCTTTTGGGGCCTCTCGTAGACTGACGAGCGTATGAGTCAAGCGCTTATTCAATTGGGTCACAAGAAAAAGGCCGCCTCACCGTCGGGGTCCGGCAAAAAGACGACGGTGGGCTTCGTCAATCTCGGCTGTACGAAGAATCAGGTCGATTCCGAAATCATGTTGGGCACGCTTGCGGCCGACGGATTCGAGCTGACCGGCAATCCGAAAAAGGCCGAGGTCGTCATTATCAATACCTGCGGGTTCATTGAAGAGGCCAAGCAGGAGTCCATCAACACGATCCTAGAGCACGCGAAGCTCAAGCAATCGGGTGCCTGCCGGGTCCTGATTGCCGCCGGCTGCCTGGCCCAACGCTACCAAGGCGATTTACTCAAAGAGCTTCCCGAGCTGGACGGTGTCGTCGGTACAGGCGAGTTCGGGAAGATTGCCGTCATCTGCCGCGACCTCCTGGCGCCCAAGACCCGACGCCAACGGTTATGGATCAGTCAGCCTCCCTACCTGTATGACGAGATGGCGCCTCGCCTTCGTCTCGGGGCACCGCATAGTGCCTATGTGAAGATTGCCGAGGGTTGCAACCGCAACTGCGCCTTTTGTGCCATCCCGCTGATGCGCGGCAAACAACGAAGCCGGCCGGTGGAGTCCATCGTGGCGGAGGTGCGGCAATTGGCCGGAGAAGGCGTGAAGGAGATCAACCTCATCTCGCAGGACACCGTCAATTACGGCGTCGATCTCGGCCTCCGTCAGGGTCTCGCGTCTTTGCTGGGGGAACTTGTGAAGGTGAACGGCCCGCGCTGGATCAGGCCCTTTTATTTGTATCCGCAGCAAGTGACGGACGAGCTCCTGGACCTTTACGCGGGAGAAGAGCGTATTGCAAAGTATATCGACATGCCGCTTCAGCACATCAACAGCCTCATGCTCAAGCGCATGCACCGGTTGGGTGACCGGCGTACCATCGAAACGCTGGTGGAGCGCATCAGAACCCGGATTCCCGGCGTGATGTTCCGTACCGCATTCATTGTGGGGTTTCCCGGTGAAACCGATGAAGCGTTCGACGAATTAAAACGCTACGTGGAACAGGCGGAGTTCGATCGCGTGGCGGCATTTCTGTACTCGGACGAGGAAGGCACCCCGGCCACCGAACTCAGCGAAAAGATCGACCGCTCGCTGATGGAGGAGCGTCGCAACGAGCTGCTGGCGGTTCAGGAGACGATCGCTGCGGCAAAAAATGTCGAACGCATCGGCTCGACGCTCGAGGTGATGGTGGACGGTCCTGCTGAGGAGGACGGTCACTGGCTGGAAGGCCGGCACGAGGGACTGGCACCCGAGATCGACGGCGTCGTCTACATCAACGGTTCAGACAACCCGAGAGTGCCCGGCCCCGGAACCTGTGTGAAGGTCCAGATTACCGACGCGACGACGTATGATCTCTCTGGGCATCTCCTGGGAGAGGCGTCAGCATCTGAAGTCCAAACGCCCGGCGGGCGAGGCCCGCGAGGGGGCTACCGTTAGACAACCCCCTCGGGACACCGCAATTTAGACCTTGGCGCTCAAGAATAACGATGCACCACGGCGGTTGATCAAGATCAGCACGTTCTCGCCTTTCTTCACCCCCGACGAGACCTGTTCGAACTCCTTCACCGACTTCACCGGCTGCCGATTGATCTCCCGGATCACGTCTCCCGGCATCAGCCCGGCTTTGTCGGCGCCGCTCTCCGGTTCGACGCTCGTGACCACGACGCCCTGAGTCTTCCCCTTGAGTCCCAGCTCTTTCGCGGTGTCGCCATCGAGGTTCTGGACAGCCACTCCTGCAAACGCGTACTCCTTCTCATCGCCTTCGGCCTTGGCAATCTTCGGGTCACCAGGCTGTTCGGCGATCGTGACGTTGAGATCCTTCTCGCGGCCGTCGCGCAAGATCTTCATTGGCACCTTGGAACCGACGATGGTTTTGGTCACCAAGCGCTGCAGCGCAACTGCATCCTCGACCGGAGAAGCTTGATAGGACACGATGACGTCGCCTTGTTGCAGCCCGGCGTGATCGGCGGGGCTGTCTTCCTTCACGTCGGTGACCAAGGCGCCCTTCCCGTTGGTCACGCCGAAAGACTTGGCGAGATCCTGATTGAGATCCTGGATGCCGATGCCAAGATACCCGCGGACGACCTTGCCCTGCTTCACCAGACTCTCGTAAATCGGCTGGCCCATGCTGGTCGGCACGGCGAAGCCGACGCCCTGATAGCCGCCGCTTTGCGAAAAGATCGCCGTGTTGATCCCCACGAGTTCGCCCTTGGTGTTGACCAAGGCGCCACCGGAGTTCCCGGGATTGATGGCGGCATCAGTCTGAATAAAATCCTCGTACTGGGTGATGCCCATGCGTCCACGGCCCAGCGCGCTGACGATGCCGAGCGTCACCGTGGAATTCAAGCCGAACGGATTGCCGACCGCCAGGACGTATTCTCCGACCTGCAGTTTTGAGGCGTCTCCCCAGGGGACGGCGGGAAGATTCTTCGCGTCGATCTTGACCACGGCCAAATCAGTTTTCGGATCCGTGCCTACGATCTTTCCTTGGAATTCCCGTTTATCGGGAAGCGTGACCGTCACTTCACGAGCGCCGTCGATCACGTGATTGTTAGTGAGCACATAACCGTCCGGCGATACAATGACGCCGGAGCCTTGTCCGCCTCCGTGAAACCCACGCGGACTACGCGGATCCATCGGACCTTGGGGACCTTGCGGACCGCGGAATTTCGGTCCGAACGGACCATTCGGTCCTCCGAAGAACTCTTCCATCCGGTCCCGCAATTCGTTTTCGCCGGCCCGGCCGGAGATCTTCTCACCGATGACCGTGGTGATGTTGACGACTGCTGGAGTTACCGCTTTCGCAACGTCCGTGAAGCCGTTGGCCGGAAGCGTGCCAACGGGCGCGGCGGCCGTCGCGGTCGCTGCCGTTGACCCTGTGGCTGGAAAAGGAGCGAAGGATTGACTCCCGACAAAAAACACTGCGCCCAGCACGGCCATACCGGTCATCATACCGAGCGTGTTCCGAACCAATTGGCTCATACGACCTCCTTATTGATGAAGAATGGGACTTGCCGAGTCTCGCCGGACAATCCCTAGCGAGGACAGTACCAACCGGCAATGAGAGATCGATTAGGAGGGTATTAGAAGTCGTTAAGAGGATGGGGGAGCCAACGGCAGCAGGACGGTAAAGGTCGAACCTTTGTTCGGCTCACTCTCCACTTCGATGCGGCCATGGTGAGAGTCCGCAATCCACGCGCAGATCGCGAGGCCCAGTCCCGTGCCTTTCTTCGTGTGGGTCCTCGCGTCGTCGGTTCGAAAGAACCGATCGAAGATGCGTTCTTGGTCGTCGCGCGAAATGCCGATGCCCTGATCCGCGATGATGAATTTGGCCTGATTGCCTTGCGTGATCAGGGAAATGTCCACCGTTCCGCCGTGACGTGAATATTTGACGGCGTTGTCGACGAGATTCAAAAACAGCTCACGCAAGCGCAATTCGTCGCCCAACACCAGCGCTGGCATGACAAGTCCCAACACGACTTGGACGTTCTGTTCCTGGCCGAGGAGCGACGCCTGCCGGTGGATGTCCTCAAGCAGTAACTCAAGTTTCACCGGCAGACGCTCTGTCTTGACCTCGCCCATGTCCGCGCGGGACAAAAAGAGCAATTCGTCGACGATGCGGGTCATGCGGTCGATCTCCTCCAGGTTACTCTCCAGAACCACCGTGTAATCCCCCGCTTCGCGTGGGCGCCGCAACGCCAGCTCGGTCTCACCCTTCATGACGGTCAGCGGTGTGCGCAACTCGTGTGACGCGTCGCTGCTGAACTGACGAATCTGCCGGAATGATGTTTCGAGCCTGGCGATCATGTTGTTGAACGTGCCGGCGAGTCGTCCGATTTCATCGGCTGAGGCTGGCACGTTCAGGCGTTGCGTGAGATCTCCTGCCGCGATCCGCTGGGCGGCAAGCGTGATGGCATCGACGGGGCGGAGCGCGCGACCGGCGAGAAACCAGCCTCCAGCCAGCGACACCGCGAGCGCGATCGGCATGGTCACCAGGAGCACCAGCAGAAGTCGATTCAGGGTCTGGTCGACCGACTCCATCGATGTGCCGACCTGGACGATGTAGAGCAGGTTGCCGCGGTAAATGATCGGGACTGAGATCAGCCGAAGCGGAGGTTCCTTGGGATACTTGGCCGATTCAAAAATCGTCTGTCCGCTGAACGCCACCTCTAGGGCACGGCGGCTGAGCGGCAATTCGTGCTGTTTGACGTTGGGGGACCGGATGGTAATGGTTCCCGACGGGCTGAAGATCTGGAAGAACTTGTCGATGCGCGCCAGTTCAGGGAATTGCGACATGAGTTCTTCCTCGTCGATCAACGGGAGGAATCCGCGTTCTTCGAGCGAACGCACGGCGGCGGCGGCGGTTTCTTCGAGGGATTGATCGAGCGAGTCTCGGAGGCTTCGAGCCGTCACAAAGTACAGGACGGTCGAGAAGGCCACCAGAATGAGGGCAAGGGCGCTGCCGTACCAGAGACTCAGTCGGAGGCGCAGCGGCATCAGTCGTATCCTGTGCAGGTCATCGCCTAGTCGGCCTTCAGCATGTACCCACTGCCACGGATGGTATGGATCAGCTTCTTGGTGCGCCCGCGGTCGACCTTGTTGCGGAGGTAGTTGACGTAGACGTCGATGACGTTCGTGAAGGTGTCAAAATCCTGATTCCACACATGCTCGGAGATCATCGGCCGGGTAAGGACGCGTCCCGTATGGCGCATGAGATATTCCAGCAGCGCGTACTCCTTCAAGGTCAACTCAATGCGCTGTCCCCCACGCGTCACCTCGCGCGTCGCCGGATTCAGCACGAGGTCGTCGATCTGTAAGATGCCGGGGCTATCGGTGGCTCCGCGGCGCAACAGCGCCCGCACGCGGGCCAAGAGCTCATCGATGGCAAACGGCTTGGTGAGATAGTCATCGGCACCGGCGTCCAGACCTTTGACGCGCTGATCGACCTGGGATTGCGCAGTCAAGATGAGGATCGGCGTCTGGATGCGTTCGCGGCGAATGCCTTTGACGATCTCGAGCCCCGACAGCGACGGAAGCATGAGATCCACAATGATGGAATCATAGTTGGTCGTCAGCGCCATCTCCAGCCCCTTGGCCCCGTCTTCGCACAGGTCGACCGCGTAACTTTCCTCTTCAAGCGCGCGCTTGATGAAGCAGCCGACTTTGGTTTCATCTTCGATGACGAGGATACGCATGACGGCCAATAAAGGATCCTGGATTATAGCAAACCTGCTGCCGGCCATTTCCAGTGGACGAACGGAACGGCCGGGCCCGGGGGCGATCGGGGGGATATCTGGAGCGTCCACCCGCAGTAGAAATGGGTACGCCGGTCGACCGACATCTCCGCTTGGAGAAGTGGGGTCCGACATGATAATCTCCCAGGGGTCCGTGCATCGATACCGAATCAGAGTCTATCACCTCTCATGGCGACTCCTGAATTTTTGAATCCGACCGATACGTTTGTGCAGCGTCATCTTGGACCGACCGATGCTGACGTCAGGGAGATGCTCGCGCTGCTCGGCCTGAAGTCGTTGCAGGCGCTGACCGATGCGACAGTGCCTCGCGACATCCAACTCGGCCGACCATTGGATCTCCCGCTGCAGCGCGGCGAACAGGCGGTGCTTCGGGAACTGCGCGAGGTTGCCTCGGACAATCGGATCTACCGCTCCTACCTCGGAATGGGCTATTGCGACTGCATGACGCCCGGCGTCATTCAACGGAACATCCTCGAAAACCCTGGGTGGTACACCCAATATACCCCTTACCAGGCCGAGATCGCGCAAGGACGGCTGGAGGCCTTGGTTAATTTCCAGACCATGGTCGCCGACCTGACGGGACTGCCGCTTGCCAATGCCTCGCTGCTCGACGAAGCCACCGCCGCAGCCGAGGCCATGGCCATGTGCCTTGCCATCTCACGCGGAGCCGGCCATGATCGCAAAGAGTTTTTTGTCTCGCAGGACTGTCATCCTCAGACGATCGCCGTCCTACAGACCAGGGCGGAGCCGCTGGACATCACGCTGCATGTCGGAAATACGCGATCGATCAACTTTGACAATCCCCGACTCAGCGGGCTCCTGCTGCAATATCCAACCACCGACGGCTATGTGGGCGACTATCAGGCTCTGGTCGAACAGGCACACAAAGCCGGGATGCTGGTCGTTGTGGCGACGGATCTGCTGGCGCTGACCCTTCTGCGGCCGCCCGGAGAGTTCGGCGCAGACATTGCCGTCGGCTCCAGCCAGCGATTCGGCGTGCCCATGGGTTTCGGCGGCCCGCATGCCGCCTTTCTCTCGGCGAAAGAAGAGTATAAACGCCAGATGCCTGGGCGCATCGTCGGAGTGTCAAAAGATCGAAGCGGACAGATTGCCTATCGGTTGTCGTTGCAGACGCGGGAACAGCACATCAGACGTGAAAAGGCGACGAGCAACATCTGCACCGCTCAAGTGCTCCTCGCGATCATCGCGGGGATGTACGCGGTTTATCACGGGCCTGAGGGTTTGCGGCGGATCGCTGAACGTGTTCACGGCCTTGCGGTGCTGCTGACCAAAGGTCTGCGGCAATTGGGCTTCGACATCGGCAGCCAGGAATTTTTCGATACCATCCGGGTGCGAGTGACCCAGACGCAATGCGAACAAATCCTCGTGCGGGCGGATGAGCAGGGCTTGAATCTTCGACGGTATGACGACGATTCGCTGGGCATCTCGCTGGATGAAACGACCGAACCGGAGGACGTGCAGCGACTGATGGAAGTCTTCGTCGGGCACTCCCGGCTACCCTTCACCATGCAGGAGTTGGCGCTGACCGTCGATACGGCGTTTCCGGTGAACCTCGCGCGAACGAGCCCTTACCTCACGCACGAGGTGTTCAACCGCTACCATGCCGAACATGAAATCCTCAGGTATCTACATCGGCTTCAAGCGCGCGATCTCTCGCTGACCCACTCCATGATTCCCCTCGGGTCCTGCACGATGAAGCTCAATGCGACCGCGGAAATGTTACCGGTGACCTGGCCTGAGTTTGCCCGCCTGCACCCGTTCGCCCCTGCTGAGCAGAGCAAGGGATATCAAGAGCTGTTTCGCCAGCTCGAAACATGGTTGGCAGAGATCACGGGCTTTTCCGCCGTGTCGCTGCAGCCCAACGCGGGATCGCAAGGCGAGTACGCCGGCTTAATGGTCATCAGGGCGTACCACCGGAGCCAGGGCGAGTTTCACCGAGATGTGTGCCTCATTCCCGTTTCGGCTCATGGGACCAACCCCGCCAGCGCGGCAATGGTCGGCATGACCGTTGTACCAGTGGCTTGCGACAAGCAGGGGAACGTGGATTTGCCGGATCTAGAGGCCAAGGCCGCCGAGCATCGGATTCGGTTAGCCGCCCTCATGTTGACCTATCCATCCACACACGGCGTGTTTGAAGCCGACGTCAAACGCATGTGCCAGATCGTTCACACTCATGGCGGACAGGTGTATATGGACGGGGCCAACATGAATGCACAGGTCGGTCTGTGTCGTCCCGGCGAAATCGGCGCGGACGTCTGTCATCTCAATCTGCACAAGACCTTTTGCATTCCGCATGGGGGCGGTGGTCCTGGTATGGGACCGATCGCCGTCGCCCGTCACCTGGCTTCCTTTCTCCCTGGTCATCCTGTCGCCGGGATCGGCGGGACGGAATCCATCGGTCCGGTTTCGGCAGCGCCATTTGGAAGCCCGAGCATCCTAACGATTCCGTGGGTGTATATTGCGCTCATGGGGCGCGACGGCCTCGTCAAGGCGACGCAGGTTGCGATCTTGAATGCCAATTACATGGCGAAACGGTTGGAGAAACACTATCCGATTCTTTACACGGGGAAAGCAGGATACGTGGCGCACGAATTCATCCTCGATCTGCGTCAGTTCAAGGAGACGGCAGGGGTGGAGGCGATGGATGTTGCTAAGCGCCTGATGGACTACGGCTTCCATGCGCCCACGGTGTCGTTCCCGGTGCCCGGCACGTTGATGATCGAGCCGACAGAGAGCGAATCGAAGGCGGAGTTGGACCGGTTTTGCAACGCCATGATCCTTATCCGTGCGGAAATCCAGGAGATCATCGACGGACGTCAGCCCCGCGGCAACAATGTGCTGAAGAACGCTCCCCATACGGCCCAGATGGTTGCCGCTTCCGAATGGGATCGTCCATACAGCCGGGAACAGGCCGTTTATCCTGCGCCGTGGGTCAAGGAACACAAGTTCTGGCCTCATGTCGCCCGGATCGACGAAGCGTATGGAGATCGCAATCTGATCTGCACCTGCCCTCCCGTGGAACACTACTCGACCTAGCCCGTCATCTTGCGGCGCCTCGTTTCCAGCGGTAGAGTACGAATCACGCCATGGAGTTGCATGCATGCAGGTGATCGATCGCCGAGGATTTCTCGTCCGCTCCGGCCTTGCATTAAGCGCCACGCTCCTGTCATCTGAGAGCTTCCCCTCGAGAATCTCTGCCTTCGAGCCGGCAAATCCTCCAGACTGGAAGGCGGTGCGCGATCAATTTTCCCTCTCACGCGATCTGATCCACCTCGCAGGATTTTTCCTCGCCTCCCACCCGACGCCGGTACGTGAGGCCATCGAACGACACCGAGCCGGATTGGACGCCGATCCAATCGGCTATTGGTTCGCACATGAAAAAACACAGGAGGCGGCGGTCCTCAAAGCCGCGGCTGGTTATCTCGGCGTGGGTGCGACCGAGATCGCCTTGACCGACAGCACCACGATGGGTTTGGGTTTGCTTTATGGAGGGCTGGCGCTGAAGGCAGATCAGGAAATTTTGACGACGACCCACGATCACTATTCGACGGAAACCTCGCTGCGGCTGCGGGCCGAGCGGTCGGGCGCCACGGTGCGGCGTATCCCTCTATATGAGGATTTACGCAGAGTCACCCACGAGAGTCTGGTGGAAACGCTCGTCAAGGCGGTGGGACCTCGGACGAGGATCGTGGCGGTCACCTGGGTGCATTCCAGTACGGGGCTGAAGCTTCCCATTGCCGAAATGGCTCGGGCCATCCAGAGACTCAATGCGTTGAGAGCCGATGAAGACCGGGTCATCTTGTGCGTCGATGGAGTTCACGCCCTAGGGGTGGAGGATTTCCGTTTGAGCGAGGTGGGCTGCGATTTTCTGATCGCCGGGACGCACAAATGGATGTTCGGTCCGAGGGGAACGGGGTTGGTATGGGGACATCCTCGAGCCTGGCCGCTCGCCCAGGCCATCATTCCGACGTTTGATACCGATGCCTACGACATGTGGATGAGGGTCATCCCACCGCGGCCGCTTCCTCCTGCCGTCTCCATGACACCGGGCGGATTCCATTCCTTTGAACACCGGTGGGCGCTTGATCAAGCCTTCCACTTTCACCAGGCCTTGGGGAAATCCCGCGTGACAAGACGTATCCAGGATTTGAACGATCAGCTCAAACAAGGACTGGCGGCCATGCGGCGGATTACGCTCCATACCCCCTTGTCTCACGATCTGTCAGCCGGCATCGTGTGTTTTGAGGTCGCGGGAATGTCACCGGACCAAGTCGTTGCCGAGTTGCGTCGCAAAGGCATCGTGGCCAGCGTGACGCCATATGCCACGCAATACGCCCGAATGGCGCCGGGCCTCCTGAACTCAGAAGCCGAGATCGAGACCCTGCTGAAAGAGATCCGCACCCTGGCAGGTTGAGCACTCATAAGCCATTGACTCTCAAGGTGTCGTCTCGGCAGAGCACCCCCTTCTTTCGAGGCATTGTGGGCGAGCCTCATCTTCAGCCATAAGGAGTAGTCATCGTCTTGTCAAGAAAGGCCTGCTCCCATGTCGCAAATCCTCAATATGAGTCAGCACACCACCGACGAGGAACTCCATCGGCTCACCACGATGCTGCTTTTTCACCTCGTCGAGCGCTGTGGAGGACAGGTGCAGTTCAAGCTCGAGGATGCCCAGCGCGTGCGCACAAGTCTCGCCACTAAAATGGTGCAGATGCAGGTCGGCGATGAAGTACGACTCAGGATCATCGACCGTCTGCCGGAACTGCGCTAGTCCTCGCCCAATTTCACTCGTTCATGGACTTCACGGTGACGCTGTGTTGATAGCACGGCCGCGCTTGTCCGTGTCGATGCGTCTGTGAAACAATGCCTCTGGACACGGATTGCGCCTCATGCTGCAGATCGCATCGCATATCACGATTCCTGATACAGAAATCGAAATCCACGCCGTCCGTGCCCAAGGCGCAGGCGGTCAACATGTCAACAAGGTCTCATCGGCCGTTCATCTGCGGTTCGATATCCGCGCCTCATCGCTGCCCATGTCGTATAAGGAAGCGCTGCTTCAGGTACGAGATCACCGGATCTCGGCAGACGGTGTCGTGACGATCAAGGCACAACAGTTCAGGAGCCAGGAGCACAATCGAGAAGATGCCCTCAATCGTTTACGGGAGCTCATTCAACACGCGGCTCTTCCGAGGAAGAAGCGAAAACCGACGAGGCCGACGAAGGGTTCTCAAGACCGACGAATGGACAGGAAGAAAAAAGCAGGACGATTGAAGGCCCTGCGAAGATCAATCGAGTAAGGTATGCATTATTCCACCGAAGCGAGCGATCCCAAAATATTGTATCCGCCATCGACGTAGATCACTTCGCCCGTAATTCCCCGTCCGAGCGGACTAATCAGGAACAGCGCCGTGTCGCCGACCTCGCCCTGCTCCGTCGCCCGGCGGAGCGGGGCAAAATCCTTGTGGTGATCGACCATTTTACTGATGCCCGAGACGCCTCGGGCGGCCAGCGTCTTGATGGGACCCGCCGAAATCGCGTTCACGCGGATGTTCCGAGGCCCGAGATCATGGGCGAGATAGCGAACGGTGGCTTCGAGCGCGGCCTTTGCGACACCCATGACATTGTAGTGGGGCACGACCCGTTCCGCGCCAAGATACGTCAGCGTCACGACGGATCCTCCCTCTGTCATCAGCGGCAGCGCCGCGCGTGTCAGCGCGACGAGCGAATAGGTGCTGACATCGAGGGCGGTGGCGAAGCCTTTGCGTGTCGTGTTGACAAACTGTCCGGTGAGTTCTTCGCGCGGTGCAAAGGCAATGGAATGAATGAGGAAATCGAGCTTACCGGCTTCCTTTCCGACGTGGTTCATCAACGAATCGATCTGGGCATCATCTCCTGCATCGCATGGGAAGGCTTTTGAGCCGGGGAGAGTGGCGACTAATTCTTCGACGTTCTCCTTGAGGCGCTCGTTCTGATAGTTGAAAAAAAGTTGGGCTCCCTGGCCGGCGGCAGATTGAGCGATGGCCCACGCGATACTGTGCTTGTTGGCCACGCCGACGATCAATCCTCTTTTCCCACTCAGTAACATACAGTGCTCCACGGTTGACGAGGAGATACATTCTTCTGTGGCGATCATCCAATGACGAGCGGCATTCTGGCGCGATGAAGATAGCACGATTGGCCAGGCTCTTCCAGGAGAGAGATGGCAGAGTCGAAGAGTTCATGCACGACGATCGTTCCGGCCGGATCGGTGCGTATATTTGCGCAGCATAATAAACGCGCTGAGCATTTGATCGTACGAATAATGTGCATTTCGCCCACTCGGGTTCGGGAGCAAAAACACCGGAGCGCCGGCTAACCGAGCCCTGGTAGTCCCAAGATTGAGCAGCGTTGATGCGCACAGGTCAGGGAACAGCATCCGGTAGATGGTCACTCCCAAGAACGCGATGGTCCGAGGCTGGTAGCGGCGGATTTTTCGCTCGAGTCCACCGAGTCCTGCCAAATACTCTCCGGGACTCAATTCACCGATGCCGACACTGCTTCGTCCGATGAGATTGGTCAGCCCAAGCCGCCACTCAGGGAGTCGCCAATCCTCCCTATAGGTGAGCGGCTCATCGATCAGGCCGGAATCGAAGAGGAGCTTCCAAAAGCGGTTCGAGGCCCCCGCAAAATGGTGTCCCACGGTCGCCGATCGGATCCCTGGGTTGATGCCCACAAACAGGATTCGCGCTCTTGGTCGAAGGTGGTCTAGCAGTTTCCCTGCTTGAGCCCGTGATGTCGTCATCCCGTCACACTGGTTCGACTATGAGGCAGTTTAGCCGAGTCCGACTATTCTGCCACAGTATGACCGGTTGATTGGTGAGCCTGGCCGTTGACTTATATAGGGCTAACAGCTTGATTTCTATAGAAGCCATCGTCGTAAGCCGTTAGGCACTAAGCTTGCTCAAACCACGGGGAGTGTCCATTGAGGGGCACACCATACAAACCAGGGGAGGTAAGAATTATGAAGCGCATGTTGTTGGCCATTATGGCAGTTGCGGTGGCGATTTCCTTCAGCGCTCCTTCGTTTGCCGGTGAGGAGAAGAAGGACAAGAAGGATGAGAAGAAGGGCGGCCACGTCCTCGTGTACGGTGACGAGAAGAAGGACAAGAAGGACGAGAAGAAGGGTGGCCACATGGACACCTTCGGGGACGAAAAGAAGAAGGACGAGAAGAAGGGCGGGATGGGCGGTAAGTAATCCCCTTTTGGCGAGGCTAGCTGGCTTAAGGAGCCTTCCGCCCAAAGCGGATGGCTCCTTAAGTGCTCAGCTCACCTATCATCCCTACCAGCCTCAATCCCACGATTGTTTTCGCGTCCCGGATCGTTCCCGCTTTAATCATCTTGATTGCCTCCTCGAGCGAAATTTCCAGAACTTCGAGAACTTCGTCGCGATCCAACTGCTGCCGTCCGGCCGTCATGCCGGTCGCCTTGTAAATATGGATGACCTCGTCCGTAAAGCCTGGGGCGGTCAGAATGCTTGTTAGCAGTTCGAGTCGCCCGGCGACGTAGCCGATTTCCTCTTCCAGTTCCCGCGCTGCGCAGTGCATCGGATCTTCACCTGGGTGTAGTTTTCCCGCGGGGATCTCATAAATGAACCCCCCAGCCGCATGGCGAAACTGCTTGATCAACACGACCGTCCCGTTGTCCTTGAGTGGGACCACAGCGGCCGCACCCGGATGACGAACGATCTCCAGATCGACCGTGAACCCATTTGGCAGTGTGACGGTATCGATGTTGAGCGTGAGGACTTTTCCGGTAAAGACGTGTTTGCTCTTACTCATGTGTATTGGGGCTCACGGCCGGCCGATTCGTGTATCTGCTCAGCTTCAATGAAGCGCCGTCCTCGCCTTTCGGTAAAACGGCGGTTTGACGGTGACAGCTGGGAGGATTTTCCCGCGAATGTCGACTGAGCACGCGGTATCGGGTTTGGCGAATGTCGTCGGAACGTATCCCAATCCGATTCCCTTCTGAAGCAGAGGCGAAAGATTCCCACTGGTGACTTCTCCAATAGGTTGGGACGATGTAGGATCAAGAATGCGGAAGCCATGACGAGGCACCGATTTCTGCAACAGCTCGAATGCCACTAAACGACGAGATGGGCCCTGTTGCGTTTGCCGTTGCAGCGGCGCACGCCCCAGAAAGTCTCCTTTCTCGAAGTTTACCGTCCACGCGGCTCCAGCCTCAATCGGGGTCGTCTCTTCGCTGATGTCGTTCCCGTACAACAAATACGCCATTTCCAGACGTAGGAGATCCCGGGCGCCGAGCCCCGCTGGTTTGAGGCCCTTTCGGGCTCCCGCCTGCAACAAGCATTTCCAGATATCTACTGCTTGGCCGGCCGGCACATTCAGTTCGTAACCCAGCTCACCGCAGTAACCCGTTCTGGCCACAAAGCAGCTCATGCCGGCGACTTGGATGTCGCGGCAGTGATGCATTTTCAGTTCGGCGATCTCTTCGGCACCGGCGGCGACGAGGATGTCGCGTGACGCCGGGCCTTGGATCGCGATCTGGGCGAGCGCGGCGGTACGGTCTTCGATATGGCACCGGTCGTCCGACGTTCGATGCTCCAACAGCCAGGTCAGGATCTTCTCGCGGTTGGATGCGTTGACGCATAGCAAATACTCGGTGTCCCCAGTGCGGTAAACGAAGATATCGTCCTTGATGCCGCCGTTCTCGTTACACACCATCGAGTAATGCGCCTGCCCAATCGTCAGGGTCGAAACGTTGTTCGTGGTCATCCGCTGAAGAAAGACCAGACTTCTTTCGCCAGAGACGGTAATGCGCCCCATATGGCTGACATCGAAGAGTCCGGCGGCGGACCGAACAGCTTGGTACTCGTCGATCACGCTCGCATACTGTATGGGCATCTCCCATCCAGCGAAATCGACGAGCTTCGCTCCATTCACACGATGCTGTTCGATCAGCGGAGTGTGTTTCATGACGTAGAAACAGTGGAGGGGTCAGACGCCGAGGAGTTCCACTTCAAAAATGAGAGTGGCATTCGGTGGAATCACGCCGCCGGCGCCGCGGGCTCCATATCCGAGATTGGACGGGATGATCAGTTTACGCTTGCCTCCGACCTTCATGCCTTTCACGCCTTCATCCCATCCCTTGATGACCCGCCCCGCGCCAAGCGGAAACGAAAATGGCTGACCCCGATCAACGGAGCTATCGAACTTCTTCCCGTTTTCCAACCATCCGGTGTAATGCACCGAGACAGTCTGGCCGGCCTGAGCGGTCGCACCGGTGCCAACCTTGAGATCAATGTACTGTAACCCAGACGACGTCGTGACCTCTTTGCCCTCAGGTCCTGCGTGTTCAGATGACATGAGTACTCCTTGTCCGCTTGGTCGTGGGGCTTAACCCTCATCCGGCCGTGAGAACAGGGCGACGCTTGCCGTATAGCCGTGAAGAAAGTTCTTCCCGCCTACCGGGCCGATCTCCCCCTGTGCAAAGAATCCCGCGACCGGAATCGGTCCGATGCGTTCCTGCACAACCCTGCTGTCGTGATGGGTTTCCCCGAAAAGGCCTTCGCCGCGCCCGCAGCAACTGAACAGCAGCGCGCCTAACGGCGGATGTCGGTGCTTTGAGCGATCAGCGGCGAGAAGCACGTGAAGGTCGTCGCTCGCGGATTTGGCGTCGCGAAGCTGAAACTGAACGGTTTGGCCCTCTTGTACGAGATCCCCGATGGCGATGGCTCCGGCTTGTTGATCTGCTCCCACAAGGTTACGCACCAAGAAATCGCCGCGCTCAAAGCGGCTGCGATGCTCATCGATGGCGATGCCGATGTGCAATGCACGATGAGCATCCCGCCGACGGGTGCCTTCCAGCGATTCGAAGACTTCCTGGAGACGACTCAGCGCAGGTTTGCCACCAAGCTCGAACACCATGTTCTGTTCTGCCCGGGTGACCACATACCGCTCTCCAATCGGACAACAACCCTGCGAGATCACGGTCCTGATGGCGATAGGTCCCGAGAGTTGCACACCGACCACTCCTCCGTCGAACACCTCGCCATTCTTCAGGAGCCGATTGTCTCCCGGGCCACGACCACCACCTGCCAATCCTCCGACTGCTTGCGCGTTCGGATAGCGTTCGGCCATGACGGAGAGGACATCATGAATGGGCGTTGTAAATGGGTCGGCCAGAAGGACGATGGTACTGACTTCTGCGGTCGGCTCCGGCCATCCTGGCATCTGGATTTGATCGTGCACCTCCGAAAAGGCCAACCGCAGCGGCGCCAGGCGGACATGCGGGAGGCAGCCGACCCAAAGCGTCAATGCCGGAGCCGTTTCCAGTTCCTCCGCATCGGCGATCACCCCTTCCCCCGAACAGCCGAGGCAGACGTCAATGGACAATTCTTCGCGGATCATCTGCGCGATGAGATCGGCTTTCTGGGCATGATGAGGGGAGAAAAACACAAAGGCCAGGTGAATCGCGGCCTGACCGAGTTGCATCCGGACCGCATCGGCGAGATCGCGAACGGCTGCCTCTGTATCGGTCTTTCTGGACAGGGCAGACGCGAACCGGAGGCCGGTCGTGGTTTGGCTTTGAGTTTCTTGCGTCACCATGGATCTGAGACCTATACGCCGGGATTCATCCGTTCGGCCCGATCTTTCGCGAGCTTCTTGTAGTAGCGCCACATGTAAGAGTGATAGTCATCTAACTGGGCGAGCAAGTAATGCAGCTCCGTGGGATCTTCCGTCTCGAGCGCTCGCACCATCCTGGTCTTTAGAAACTCGCCAAAGGCATCGGTTTTTTCAACGGCCGTCAACAACCGAAGGCCGCCACCGATTTGATATTCGTTCATTCCATCCTCCCCATCGAGACGCGGCGTGAGAATAGCGAGCGGACCGATGAAAATGCAAGCGCTCCACGTCGACCTCTCAGGGTGTGCGCGACGCGAACAGGTCGCGGAGCCGTGTGAGCGAAATGGCCTCAACCTTGTGGCCATCGCGTCCCACGGTCGTTGTGGCCATGGTCAACGCATTCACGATGGCTTCCTCTGTGGCTTCCACCGTCGCGGCGATGAGAGGATTCATGTGTGTATCCGCGAGGTGGGTCAGAGGATAGGTCGGTTGTTCGGGGTAGTGTGGAATGATGTTTGCCGTGGAGAAGGCGAGAATGAAGTCGCCGCTCCCGTGACGAGCCGTTGATCCGGTCCGGGCCAGTCCTAACGCGGCTCGCTTGGCGAGCCGGTTGAGCTGCCTCGCATCGAGCGGCGCATCAGTGGCCACGATGATAATAATGGAGCCTTCGCTCTGGCCTGGCTCGACCGTTGTCCTTGCGGCAGGGGAGGTGTCGTATAACCGGCCGACCGGTACGCCTGCGACGATCAACTCCGGCTTCCGCCCATGATTGGCGTTGACAAGTACCCCGACCGTATAGCCGCCCTCCCGATCGGGAAGCTTTCGCGAAGCGCTCCCGATCCCTCCCTTGAATCCAAACGACACCATGCCCGTACCTGCTCCAACCGTCCCTTCTTTCACCGGACCGCTTATCGCGCCGTTGAGTGCCTCGACGACGTGGGTTTCCGAAACGTGCCGTCCCTGAATATCGTTGAGGCGGCCGTCGTCGCATTCGGCGACAACCGGCGTTAAAGTGTCGTCAGTGATCCCAATCCCCGGATATTGCCCGATCATCCAGGTCATCACACCATTGGCGACGCGTGGCACGTTCAACGTGTTGGTGAGCGCGATCGGATATTCCAAAAATCCCGCTTCGCTCACCCAAGCGAGTCCGGTCATCTCGCCCGTGCCATTCAGGACGAACGAGCCCGCCGGAACCTTCTTGCGCCAGACGTCATCCCGAGGAATGACGACGGTGACGCCTGTTCGAACCGGGCCTACACCTGGCGTCAACGGCCCATCGCCGGAGATCAGGGTCGTGTGCCCGACTTTGACCCCGGCGACGTCTGTGATCGCGTTGAGAGGACCCGTGGCGTAGGTGCCGATGACAATGCCGAGATCGCGCGCCCGCATGCGGGTGTCTTGAAGGTCGCTCGCATGGGCCTTGACACTGCAGGACGCCAGCAGACAGCACAGGGCCAGCATCAAAGCCTGTCGGTACACTGGTCGAAATGAGATCATATGTCGATGCCGGGCTAGAGAGGGATTATAGCGGGACAATCCGGAGGCGGCAATTCCAGGCCATGCAAGTGCCGCTTCTGAGCGGCGGATCTTATCCTAGCTCCTCCTAGTCCCAGGGCCAGAAGTTAAAACGTGAGGAGCTTTTGTGAAAAGCAAACGATGTCTCTTGAACGACAAGGTGAGAATCGCAGGCGACATCAAATACGTCAGTCCCAGACCCTCCTCCACTGAGAACCAAGTCTGGAGTGTAGTATGGGATAAAAAATCGAAGACCCCAGCCAAAATTAATACGAAAATATCTGGTGTCGCTGAAGTGATACCTGGCCACCAGACGATTCTTTAGGTTGAGAATCTCATCTGGCGCACCGAGCTCTTGTGCGACTTCAGACAGGTAGGTTTGTCCCTCATGAATAAATGCGACTTCGTCCTTCGTAATGGGTTGATTGAGAGTCAAGCGCTGCCATATGACCGGCCCACAGCTTGTGAGGCTTGCAATAAGAAGGCAGAGTGCGAAAGGACGGACCAGAAACCGCATTGGGGCGTTATCCTTTTGACAAGGCATTACTCACCGAACGGCCAAAATTGCATTTCAGGAACCGGTTTCTTCTTGCCTACGACAATGTCCTCTACAATTCCGTTTTTATCGAAAAACACAAACACGTCCTCGCTGATGACATTCGTTCGCGAAAAAAAGAGAAGGAGACCTGATTTCATATCGAAATGATAGTATTGAAAAATCTCGTGGTCATTCACCTCCACGATTCTTTCCGGCGCTCCCAGGAATGTCGCAACCTCTGCTCGTGTCGTCGTTCCCTTTTTAATGGAGGAGAGATCCAGAGGCTTCACCTCCTCTCCATAGGTGCCTCGCACGAAGGCACAACCACCGGTAAGGATGACGACTGCCACCAGAAGCAGCAGCGGTCGAACACACGTCATGGAACCTCCTTTTCGTGCGCCTGCGATGGGCGCTCTTTAGAAAGGACGAAATCATCCTCGTATACCCTGTACGCTGATCGGGCCAAGCCCACACGCTGGTAAACGGTTTCAGCAGAATGATTGTCTTCCTCCACGTAAAGCCGAATTCCGCACACCTTAGGGTCGGCTTTTGCTTGTGAGGCAACTGCGTCGTGCATGCGTCGAAAAACGCCTCGCCGGCGCCAGTGAGGGTCGACATAGACGCTTTGAATCCACCAAAAGACGCCGTTTCGCCAGTCGCTCCATTCGTACGTAATCATCAATTGTCCGACGAGCACAGGCCGCTGGGCGATCTGCACCTCCGCCACCATGAAAAAGCCGAGCGAGGGCGTGCTCAGTAACGACTGCGTGCCTTCCCGAAGCCTCGCCTGATCGAGCCTCCGCTGTTCTGTTTCCATGGCCATGGCGGCACTGAACGCCACGATGAAATCCACATCATCCCTGCCCGCTGGTCGGATGGTCAGCTGGAGCGGTAAATCCATTATGCTACGCCGTAGCTTTTGGAGCTGCGAGCCAACCCTCTGCTGGCTTGTAGAATCCGGCAGAGAACTCCATTTTCATGGCATCTTCAGGGAGCAGATTGAGGGGGCGGACCTGCGGTTGCGGAACGAAGGCCAGATATCCGGTGAACGGATGAATCGCGGTCGGAACGAAGATCATCAATAGTGTTGTGGCAGGATCGATCTGCACCGCCTGCGGCGCGGTCCCCATGACGAACCCCAAGGCCCAAACTCCGTCGCGGGGAAAGGGGAAGGCGATAACCGTGCTCCGGCCGAACCGCGATCGAAACTGAAACAGGTCGGTCATGCCCTTGATGGTGAGATAGATGCTGCGAACGAGTGGTATCTGGGCGATCCATTGTTCAATTGAAGCAATAATGCGACTCCCCAGCAGGTGCGTACCGAATGCGCCGGCTGCAAGGACAAGAAGGACAAAGAGCAGGACCCCGATGAACGGCGGGGCGATGACGCCGAGCTGACCAAGCATGTCGGCAATGGCACGATTGACTGCCGATAGGAGCGCCGACAGGATGAGAAACGTCGCCCATGTGGGCAAGAGCACCAACAAACCGGTCAAAAAATAGCGTGAAAGTGTCCTCATGGTCTTCGGCGGTGAACGCGCTTGGCTTAGCCGTAGTCTAACAGAAATCCTCGTCGAGTGGATGTGCGAACACGGCCTTGATCTCAGAGCAACGGTGTTTTATCCTATCGCCGCCGGTTCCAGGTCATCGATGGGAGGGCGTCATGGCAGAACAGCCCAGCGGAAAACGTCCTGTGCAAGTAGACAAGGACCTACTGGCCATCCTCTGTTGTCCCGACACCAAGCTCGATGTCAGCCTGGCGGATGATGCGCTGATTAGTAAGATGAACGATGCCGTCAGCCGCGGTGTGTTGAAGAATAAGGCACAAAAGCCGGTGACCGAGTTGCTGGACGGCGGCTTGATCAGAGCCGACCGAAAAATTCTGTACCCAATCCGTGAAGATATCCCCGTGATGCTGATCGAAGAAGGTATCCCTCTCGACCAGGTCCTCTAGCCCCCGTCCCCAATACCTGGCTCGCAGGACTGTACGGATGCTCTACGGATGCAGCATCCCGCCGCGTTCCTGTTCGGTCTTGGATCCCGTCGAGGTTCCACATTGCTGGCAGAGGTACTCGTACAGGTTGCCTGTCGGAAGCACCAGCAGCAACCGTTCTCGCGTGGGCGTCGCCACCCGACAGCGAGGGCAGTAGAGCAGTGAGGCCTGCAATGATCCAAACTGATCTTCTGGTTCCGTGGTACGGGGTGCTGCAGGTTTCCCCGTCAGGCCACGAGGCCATCCTGAACCGCTCGGTTTTCGTGGGCCAAATGGCATATCAATGAATTGTAGGGAAGCGACTTCTCACGGTCAATGCGTGCGCCTACCAGGAGCTGTGGGATGAAGGTTGTTGTTCCTGTGTCTTGGACGATCGGAGGAACCGCCAGAGACCTCGCCCTCCTTGCACGACGGCATATACGGCCAATCCGCTCAACAGGCCATAAAATCCGGCCGTGCTCCACGGCCACAAGTCGGGAGCGTGCAGCATGACGCCGAGGGCGACATGGCCCCCGACGCCTAAACAGAGAGCAAAAATGATCCATTCGCGTATCACGTGAATAACTCTGCATGCAACCGGACGGGAAGGAAAGAGCGCTGCCGTAAGGAGGGTGAACTAGGCGGCAGAGGTTTTGGCCGATTCGATTTCCGTCGCGGTAATCAGACTGGATAGGTAATCCGCCACAAAATTCAACGCCTCTTCACGACCGTCAGCGCGGCGCCCCTTTTCACGACGTTGCACCGATAATTCGTGATCCAGGTCCGATTTGACCTCTGTGAGGACACGCTGCAGCGATGATGGGGTCAGATTGGTATCCATGTCCTCAAGTTCCTGACAGCGATCCAATACCCAATTGAGGCCCTCGATCCGACCGGCATAGTGCTCCTGTTCGGCTGTATCAATACGTGCCATGGTCGTGGCGAAAGTCTGGGCCTCATAGACCAGATTATAAAAGCTGGTAACGGCGCGCTGAAGAGTCGAATTCATAGAACTCCTTTATATTCAGATCGATAGGCGAGTAGCTAATTATACATGAGAATTGAGATGCGACAAAGGGAAATCTCGGGCCTCATGTAAAAAGTAGGGAGTGAAACTCATTCATAAACCCATAATAGAGCGGGGCAAAGTCCTTCAAGCTGTCCGGGCTGGTCTCCTTCAATCGCTTGAAGAAAAAGACCTGAGTCCGCGGATCGAGCTGCTCGAGCAGGTGGCTGAGTTGGGCCATCGTATAGCTGCCAGAAGGCACGCTGAGAATATAGTGAACAAGGCGCTCGACGAATTGCTGCGCCACATATTCACTCGTCAAATACCCTTCGGGAAGCTTTCCCACGGCCAGGAACTCATCGAATGGTATCGCCTGTGCCGCAAACGGAATCGACTGGTCTTGACCGGAGGTCACGCTGCCCGCACCTCATGGAAGGTCGTGAAACATTGGACAACTCTACTGGACCCCCCCTACCCCGTCAAGCGCGCAGAAGCAGCATAGGCCCTGAGGCAAAAGACCGATGAAAACAAGAAGGGGCAGGGTCCCTTCGGGAACCCTGCCCCTCCGTGAAGCGATCCTAGCTGCGTCTTACAGCCAGTTCACGCGTGCGGCCAAACCGAGCTTGCTCGACCCGGAGCGCTTATGGTTCGCGCGACGGGATAAACACCGCCAGTATTGTTGGGAGAGGCCGGAGCCTCTCCCAACTTTTACCTGACGCGATCTTACAGCCAGTTCACCCGTTCTGCGGGTCTGACATAGATCGGCTCTTCGACCTGGATGCGCGCCACTTCCTTGCCCGACTTGTTGAAGCCCAGCACGGTGTCGTTGTACATCTCGAACCGCTTGCCGTGGATCTGGGTTTCGAACACTTTCGGCCCCGGAATGACGTCGTACCGGAAGACGATCTGCTGGCTGGCTCTCCACAGCTGGAGGACCGCCAACAGTTCGCGGCTGGGCACGAGGTACTTCTCGATCGCATTGTCGACGCCCGGGCCAAACATCTGCCGGGCATAGCCGCGCGGGCTGTGCCGTGGCGGAATGTAGAAGCCGTTGGGCTCGGTGCCCCACTGCGGATAGAGGGGCAACGCCACCTGTTCCACCCGAATGGTGTAGTACAGGGGGTGCCACCGGTCCTCCGCCCACAGGCCGTCTTCGCCGATGCGCACCAGGCTCTGCATGCGGATCTTGCCCACGCAGGCCGCCATACAGCGCGTTTCCATCGGCTCGCCGCCCGTCAGCGGATCCTTGCCCTCGATCCGCGGATAGCAGGCAATGCACTTCTCCGACACCCGGGTCGTGCCCCGGTACATCGGCTTCTTGAACGGACACTGCTCCACACACTTCTTATACCCGCGGCAGCGGTTCTGGTCGATCAGCACGATGCCGTCTTCCGGCCGCTTGTAGATCGCCTTGCGCGGACAGGCCGCCAGGCACCCCGGGTACGTACAGTGGTTACAGATCCGCTGCAGGTAGAAGAAGAACGTCTCATGCTCCGGCAGGCTGCTGCCGGTGAGGCGCCACGGTTCATCCCGCGAGAAGCCGGACTTATCGATGCCCTCCACCAGGGAGCGCATCGAGGTCGCGGTGTCCTCGTAGATATTGACGAACCGCCATTCCTGGTCCGTGGGGATATAGCCGATCGCCGCCTGGCCCACTTTGGCGCCGGCGTCGAAAATGGTCATCCCTTCGAACACCCCATAGGGCGCATGGTGCTTGCGGCCGACCCGCACGTTCCACACCTGCCCGCCCGGGTTCACCTGCTCGACCAACTGGGTGATCTTCACGTCGTAGAACTGCGGATACCCGCCGTAGGGCTTGGTCTCCACGTTGTTCCACCACATGTACTCCTGCCCCTTCGAGAAGAGCCAGGTCGACTTGTCAGCCATGCTGCAGGTCTGACAGGCCAAGCACCGATTGATGTTGAACACAAAGGCAAACTGCCACTTCGGATGCCGCTCCTCGTAGGGATACAGCATCTTCCGTCCCAGTTGCCAGTTATAGACTTCTGGCATTGTGAATCCTCCTTCTGGTCATGATCAGATGGTGAATAAACCTCTCATTGGGGACATCTCGGTCAAGTTGCATGACTCTGGCCTTACACCTTGATCTTGATGTGTTCGCCTTTGAGCCACTTGATCATGAACTCGTTCTCCTGACCCGGAGTGAAGCCGGTCCGGACCGGTTCCCAGGGGCCGCGGGCGCCGATGCCGCCGTCTTCCGCCTTGGTGATGCGGATCAAGCATTCCTTCGGCGTCGTATTGACCGCATGGTGGTCGATCGCGTAGCCCCACTTGAACTTCCAGGCAATCGCATGCTTGCCCGGGAGCGAGTCGGTTTGGTGCATCGGCATCAGCCACGACCGGGTAAAGGACTGTTGGGCCCCATACCGGAAGTTCGATTGATACCCGGTGTCCACCGCGATGGCCCGTCCGTCCGGCCGGGTCTCGTGGCCTTTCACCGATTTCGCCGTCGACACGTACGGGGCGTGTTTCGCCATCGTCACGTGATACGGATACGCCGGGTTGTACTTACACCGGATCATCAACCGGGCAACTTTGTAGAACGGATCCGAGGGCTTCCAGCCGCGATACGGCCGGTCCACCGGGTTGCCGTCCACATAGATATAGTCGCCGTCGTTGATGCCGCGGTCCTTGGCGGCCTGCGGATTGATGTGCAACTGGTGCTCGCCGACGCCCGGCGTCCGTTTGTCCATCCGGTACGGATCGCCGAAGTTCGACTCGTAAATCTGCACCCAGTCGTTCACCGACCACTGGCTGTGCACCCGGTGCCGCGTCTTCGGGGTCACGCAGTAGAACTGGTACCCCTTCTCCCACAACGGGTTCACGTTCCGCTTGATCTCGCCCCAGGGCAGCTTGATGTTGCGGACGTGCTTGTCGTCGTGGTGTTGCGCCGTGATGGGAATCCCGTAGTCGTCTGGACGGACGTACGGGTTGCTCGTCATGATCGCGTTCGGCAGGTAGGGCGTGGCCTCCGGCCCTTCGCGATGCACCACGAAGTTTTCCCCATATTCGATGGCTTCCGGTTCGATCCGGTAGGTCTCGATCCGGCCGCACCGGGTCCATTGGGGCTTGGATTCGTTGGTTTCTTCCCAGAGCGGATGGCGCGGATAGGTACGTCCCATGACCATCCAGCCCTTCTCCGACTTCAACATGACGTCCGCGCTGTACCCATAGCAGGTGGCACTGGCATCCAGCGCCCGCTGGACGTAGACATCGACGCGGTTCATATAGACGAAGTGGAAGACCTGGCGAATCCGGACGTCACCCGTCATTTCCGTCAACTTCACGGCCACGGCGCCAAAGGTGTCGGCGTCGTTGCGCGTGTCGTACAACGGCCGGATGCCGCCCTTCCAAATCTGCACCCAGGGATTCGACACCGTGGCCGTCATTTCCGGATAGGTGAATTCCATCCAGGAATTGCAGGCAAACGCGATGTCGGCATGGTTCACGTCCGAGGTCATCTCGATGTCTTGCGTCACGATCATCTCGATGTTCGGATCCACGTTGCGCACCATGTCATAGTGGTGCTTGGCGTTGTTGAGAATGTTCACGTTGGTGACCCAGCGGACTTTGCTGGGGCTCGGCATGTGGGTTTTGCCTGTGAACACCTTGCGGCCATACTTCGGCGTGTTGACGATGAGGGCCGTGTCCCCGTGGTTCCAGTAGCCCACTTCCTCGCCGTAGTAGTAGCTCTTGGTCTTGATTTCCTTGCCGTGCGCGTTCGGATCCAACGTCTGATTGAACGGATCCTCCCCGGTATGCACGGCCAAGCCGGCGCCGGACCACGGCGTCGCGTTCCAGATGCCCGCCTTGTAGTTGCCCGACCAGGTATGACAGCCCGTGCCAAACTTGCCGATGTTGCCGGTCAAGGTCACCACCAGCGCGGCCGCCCGTCCCATTTCCGTCATGTGGAAATAGTGGCAGACGCCTTCGCCGTTGTGCATCGCCGCGGGCTTGATCGTGCCCGAGTCCCGGCCCCACCGGACGATCAGGTCCTTGGGCGCACGGGTAATCTGCGCCACGGTGTCCAGATCGTAGTCCTGCAGGTGCACGAGGTACATCTGATAGATCGGCGACACGTCGACTTCACGGCCATTCAACAGCTTGACCCGGTAGGTCCCCATCAACGCGGGATCAATGCCGGTCTGGACAAAGTGGTAGCCCACTTGTTCCCGATGCAGCGGCACCGCCTGCTTCTTGTTGAGATCCCACACCATCATGCCGCCCAGGCGTTCAATCTGGTCCGCCTTGAGGGCTTGAATGCGGCCCGAGTAGCTCTTCGAGAAATCCGGGAATGCGAAATCCTTGATCACATCCCGTGGATCCAGATATTGCAGCGTGTCCGTGCGGACGAGCAGCGGCATATCCGTAAACTGCTTGATGTAATCGATGTCCTGCAAATTCTCATCGAGGATGAGTTTGCAGCCGCCCAGGAACAACGCCGCATCGGTCTCCGGCCGGACCGGAATCCAGTAGTCGGCCCGATAGGCGGTCGGATTGTATTCCGGCGTAATCACGACGATGCGGGCGCCGCGCTCGATCGACTCGAGCTTCCAGTGCGCCTCCGGCATCTTGTTCTCGACGAAGTTCTTGCCCCAGCTGGTGTTCAGCTTGGAGAAGCGCATGTCGGAGAGGTCGATATCGCAGTTCTGCGTCCCGTTCCACCACGGATGCGACGGGTCCTGGTCGCCGTGCCAGGTGTAGTTGGAATAGTATTTGCCGCCCTGCGCGCGATCCGCATCCACTTTGCGAATCCATGAATCGAGCAGGGGGAGGACGCCCCCGTTAAACCGCGTGTTCATCATCTTGCCGATGATGCCCAGGACCGGCATGCCGGCGCGATGCTTGAAGCAGCGCACCCCGGCGCCCTTCATCATCTCGATCATTTCCGGCGCATAGCCCTGTTCCCGCAACCGCCGGGCGCCGGCTTCCCCGCTGTAGCGGGTCGCGATCAGGATGCAGCCCTTGGCCGCATAGGTCGCCGCCGTATCCCACGACACCCGCATCATGTCGTCCAGGAACCGGGCGTCGAATTTGTATTTGCGCTTCACATCCGGGGTCAGTTCCGGCCCTCCGGCATCCATCCACTCCTTCCAGCCTTTGCGCATCAACGGTCCCTTCAAGCGATAGGGGCCGTACACGCGGCGATGGAAGGTGAACCCCTTCAAGCACATGCGCGGGTTGTGCGCGAACGTCCCGCGGTTCCCGTAGAGGTCTTCGTAGGTCTGGTGATCATAGTTCTGCTCGACCCGCATGACGACGCCGTTACGGACGAAGGCCCGCACGCGGCAGCCGTGCGTGTCGTTGGGGGAACAACACCACGTAAACGACGAATCATACCGATACTGGTCGTGATAGACCCGCTCCCACGATCGGTCCGGATATTCGCCGAGGGGGTTGCCCACCTCGATGACCGGCTGCAGAGCCGTCAACGCCAGGACCTTATCGGCCACCGCCACTGCGGCAACCGTCCCGGCGGTGACTTTTAAAAACTGTCTGCGTGACAGAAACATTGGTGACACCTCCTAAGTTGAGGGCTCAGCAAGCCCCACGTTCCTTCACCAAAAAACCATCGCCCATCTCTCACCTCCCTTCGCCGAACATTCGAAAAATGCGAGATAAACATCCAAAACAATCGCCGACACACACCCGGAAACGTAGGAGCGTGTCTACAAGCGTTGTGCCACTCGCCCGATGTGTATGCTGAGGATCCGCGGAGGGAAGACGTCTCTAACAATTCAACGACTTGCGCTGAAATGGCAGGTTCATAAGGAAAGGAATCGGCGCAGTGCGGGGAAAGTTCTGTCAGTCAGCACTGACGGCGTCACAGCTGATGCTGCACTAACAGGTTGAAATCACGTATGATTTTAATGTCAGCAAAACATGACGCATGGCAGTGGCCGCGAAAAACATCAGGAAAAGCCGCTTGTTACCGTCTGAATGGCTGATTTGCTGTCAGGAAAGAAAGACAATCCGAGCGCTATCGTTCGTCCTTGAGGTATCGCCGCATAATCTCATGAAAGTAAGGCCGCGGGAGACCGGCTTCTTGCGCGGCGTGCGTAACGTTGCCCTGATGGAGGTCGAGCTTATTTTTGATATACCGACGACTAAACTCCTCCACGACCTTCTCTTTGGCCTTCGCGTAGGGCAAGGTCAGATAATCGTCCGCCGCATTGCGTCGAGCGTGGTCGTTGAACTGCAGCAACCCGATGACGTCGTGAGGGCTGATGCGATCGCCTTTGGCCAACATCACAGCACGTTCCATGACGTTGCGGAGCTCCCGCACATTGCCCGGCCAGGGATAGGCCACCAGTTCCGTCGCGGCCGAGGGATGGAGATCTTTGACGTACTTGCTGAATTCTTTACTGTACCGGTCAATGAAATGACGCGCCAGGAGAGGAATGTCTTCGGTCCGCTCGCGCAGGGGAGGAACCTTGATCGCCATCACATTGAGACGGAAGAACAGGTCTTTTCGAAATTCATTCCGCTTCACTTTCTCCGTCAACTCCTGATTCGTCGCGGCGATGAAACGCGCGCTAACTTTTTTCATCTGCACGCTACCGACCGCCCGCATCTCGCCCTCTTCCAACACGCGCAACAACTTGGCTTGAAGAGGCAGCGGCAGATCGCCGATCTCATCAAGAAACAAGGTCCCGCCGGTCCCCCCCTCGATGAGACCGAGCTTGTCGCCGACTGCACCGGTGAATGCACCGCGCACATGCCCGAACAATTCGCTCTCAACCGTGCCTTCGGAAAACGTGGTGCAGTCCACCACTTGAAACGGTCCGCTCCGCTCAGCGCTCAAGTCGTGGATCGCCCTCGCAATGAGTTCCTTGCCGGTACCGGTTTCTCCAATGATTAGCGTCGTAGATTGGACCCGAGCCGCGGCGGCAATGAGGGCCGTCACATTCCGGAAAGCAGGACTGACGCCCACCAGTTCTTTGAACTGAACACTTTCGGATTGTTGCGGCGGCTCGTACCGAAAGAGAATTTCAGAGATCCGCATCGCGCGATGGATACGCGCCGTCAGATCGAGCTTTTCGAACGGCTTGGTGACATAATCGAAGGCACCACAACGCATGGCCTCGACCGCCGTATCGACCGTGTTAACCCAACTGATGATGATCACAGGAATCCGACGGTCCCTGGCTTGAATCCGTCGAAGCAGCTCGATGCCGCTCATCCCCGGCAGCCGAACGTCTGTGATGACAAGATCAACACGCCGTTCGTCCAGGATGGCAAGGGCTCCTTCCGCGCGTGCGGCGATGACCAAGTCGACTTGTTCGTCCTCCTCGCGCGGCAACTCTTCTTCAACGGTCCGGAGGAACATCTCCACGTCACCACCGTTGTCATCGACGAGAAGAATCGTGAAGACTTTTTGAGCTGTGCTATTCATGTGGTGCTCTCCTCTGAACCAACGAGCATGCCTCGCCCGTCCGCCGTGTGTTCTACGCCTCCTTCACATCCGACGGCCTGCGCGCTCGGCATCTGCTCGGATGATTGGGAAAGAACCGGCAGCAAGACAGAAAACGTGCTCCCCGCACCGGGTGAAGACTTTACACTCACCGACCCTTTGTACTGCTCGACGACCGTCTTGACGATGGAAAGCCCGATACCGGAACCCGCCACCTCCTCACTGCCCAAGCGGACGAATGGAAGGAAAATTCGGTCCAGCATGGACGGGTCGATGCCCACCCCGTTGTCGCGTACGAAGAGGTGTATCCCCTGCTCGTTCTTCATCCATCCAATTTCGACTTGTGGATGAGATTGCTGCTGGCCCATGTACTTCATCGCGTTCCCGACGAGATTTTCAAAGATCTGTTTGACATGGATCCGACGGCAAAGCAGCTTTGGGAGGTCCGGCGCAATGGTGACCCGAATGCCTCTGTTGCGGCCGTCCTGTTTCAACAGGGCAAGGATCTCGCGAATCACTGAGCCCACGTCGACGCTTTCCACGGGAGCTGGCTGATGATTGATCCGGACCCAGTCCAATGTGCGCTCTGCCAGCGTCGCAAGGTCTTTCCCCTCATTCTTGATCCAGGCGAGGTATCGTAGTCCTTTAGCGTCCAAGAGCCGGCCATAATCACGTTCGATCCAGGAAGCGAATTCAGCCACGCGACCGGCGGGCGCTTTTACCTCGTGCGTGAGTTCTGCGACATGCCGCTTCACCACATCTAATTGCTTTTGGAGGTCTTGCGATTCGGATTCCAGCGCGTCGAAGAGCCGCGCGTTCTCCATCGCGACCGCCGCGTGGGACGCGAACTGCTGCGCCATGCGGATGTCCCACTCCGTGAACAGTCTCACCCGGACGGTGCTCAACAGTACCAAAACGCCCGGGCAATGGTGGGGACCCCGCAAGGGAACGCCCAGATAACTCTTTGCATGAAATTCATCTCGGAAGCGCATCGGCCCGTTGTAGGTCGATACGTCGGCAACCACGACAGGTTCTTTGGTATCAATCGCCTGATTGGAAAACGGTGCTTCTTCAAGCAACACAATCTGCTTGCGAATCTTATCGAACTCCTGGCCGGACGCGGCTTCTACCAGCCAGCATTCCATGGTGGGATGACGCACCATGACGACTGCTAAATCTGCTTCAAGCGACTCCGCCGCCCGGTCCGCAATGCGGCGCAGGACGTCCTCCAAGCCTCCCGACTCAAGCATAGTGATTTCCTGGCCAGTCGCGTGAAGACTGTTCAGCTCGCCGATGTGATGTCGGATAGTTTCTGCCATGCGCTGAAAGGTTCGAGCCAGCTGACCAAGCTCGTCGTCAGAGCGAACCCGGATCTCAGCGTTGAAGTCACCTGCGGCCAAACGGTCAGCGTCCGCGGTCAGCTGTTTGAGCGGGGCACGCACGAAGCGGTGAAGAAACACTACGGCCGCCGCCATGAAGCCAAGAAAAATAATCAGAAACCAGGCTTGTCGGTGACGTACTGTTTCCAGTCCTGCGGCGGCTTCACGTTCCATGAGTTGGACGAGGTGATCCCACCGGGCGACGAAATCGTCGGCCTGGTTCAAATAACTTTGTACAGCGGGTGACTGTCCCCCGTCTTTCAAGGCAAGTTCCAAAGCCGCCTTGAGTTGCATTGACCATCGAGCTTGTAATTGGTGAAGCTCGACCGGAAGAAGAGGATTACTTGTAAAGGTAATGTGGTGTGGTGCGTCGAAGTCCAAGCCTTCGACAACGCTCTCGAACCGAGCGATCTCTTCGCGGATCGCGGCCCTCTCGAGTTCCGACGATGACGGTGAGATTCGTTGAACCAAGGAGGCAAGCTTGTAGACACGCATCCGCTCGGTCCCTGCTTGCTCGATCGCTTTGCTCACTCCGGTCAGTCGACCAGTCAGAGTAGATGCGGTGATGAGATAGGTGCAGACTGTCAAGGAGAGTAGGACAAATAGCGCTCCAATCCTCAGGAGAATGGAGCGCTTCCAGCAGGAAAGCCAAGGCCAAGATGTCGATTGCATCGCCGCCATATTTGCAGCGACCCCAGCCAAAAATTGCCAGCGTATGCTGGACCAGCAAACGCATTTTGACTAGCCGAAGGATTAATGGCGGGTATAGTACGCGCTTCACCGCGGAGAATACTAGTAGGTGTTATTGACAAGCGGGGGAGGGATACAGCCATTCATTCGAGATCATATGCTGGGACTTACTACGGGAAGTAGCATAAATCCTGTTTAAATCAGCGCGATCTCTTGCCTTTCCACTTCCGCGTTACCCGCGTATAGAGTTTGTTACCTATCTGCGATTTGGACCGTTCTACTGAATCGCTGC
>Ga0207428_10000990_pt1 | contig 31474 bp, 34 predicted proteins | sample RhiMethybrSRZTD1_FD_187600 | JGI IMG/M metagenome (GOLD analysis project Ga0207428, IMG submission 187600) | Populus rhizosphere microbial communities from Tennessee, USA - Rhizosphere MetaG P. TD hybrid SRZTD1 (SPAdes) (version 3) | ecosystem: Host-associated > Plants > Roots > Rhizosphere >...
GTATAGGCTGCTGGTAGTTTCGTACCAGTGAATCCTAAGCCGGCCCCAGAGCCGGCGACTCGCGTAATGGCACGACATCGGGGAGAAATGCCATGAATCGCCAGCAGCCTCTCGCGCTTGCACCGCCCGCCGGCGACGCCGACTGGGCCGAGCGAAGCCTCTTCGACGCCGCGACGCGCCGCGCCCTCGGCTCGATCAACCTCGCGTTTCTCGATCTCGCCGTCGAGCTCGCGGAAGAGGGGCGCATCAAGCAGATCGCGGGGCTGCCGCCGCGCGCCATCGACGCGCTGATCGATCCCGACGCAGGGCCGCGGCTCGCCGAGCGGCTGCCGTATGCGCTCTTCGACCTGCGCTTCGCCGACGGGAATTTCTGGGCGGCGGAGGTCGCGGCTGCGGGCGGGGTGCAGGACGCCGGCGGCCCGGCCCTCGTCGACGAGCGGGTCGTCGCATTCGCGCGTGCTGCGGTCATGGTGGTCTGGCACCTTGCACAGACGCGCACCGCCGGTGCTCGCCTCGTATTTGGCGCCTCGCCCGCGACGATCGCCGCCGTCGCCGCGATGCCGGTTGCGGCCGTCGAGCGGCTCGCGCGGCGCGTCGCGCCGGCGCTCTCGGCACGTTTCGGTACGCGCACCCGCTTCTGGCTGCAGTTCGAGGGATGTGCTGCGCAGCCGGACGACCGGTCCGTCGACCAGCTGCGCCGGCTCGGCCTGCAGATCCAGGGCGCGGACAGCGCGCGCGGCCAGGCGCTGCAGCGCCGTCACCGCCGGAGTGCCGCGTGAGATAATCCCGCGCCTCATGCAGGCGCTCTCGATCCGCGGCTTGACCAAGACCTACGCGAACGGTGTCCACGCGCTCCGCGGCATCGACCTCGACGTCGAGGAAGGCGACTTCTTCGCGCTGCTCGGCCCGAACGGCGCGGGCAAGACGACGACCATCGGAATCATCATGTCGCTCGTCTCGAAGTCGGGCGGGGCCGTCACCGTCTTCGGCCACGACATCGACCGCGAGCTCGACCGCGCCAAGTCCTGCATCGGCCTCGTGCCGCAGGAGATCAACTTCAACCAGTTCGAGAAGGTCCACACGGTCATCGCAAACCAGGCCGGCTTCTACGGGATACCGAGGAAGCTCGCGCTCGAGCGCTCCGAGAAGTACCTGCGGCAGCTGCAGCTCTGGGACAAGCGCGAGCACATCGCGCGCTCGCTGTCGGGTGGGATGAAGCGCCGCCTCATGATCGCGCGCGCTCTGGTGCACGAGCCGCGCCTGCTCATCCTCGACGAGCCCACGGCCGGCGTCGACATCGAGATCCGACGCAGCATGTGGGGGTTCCTGCGCGGGATCAACGCCGAGGGCACGACGATCATCCTGACGACGCACTACCTCGAGGAGGCCGAGAGCCTCTGCCGCCACATCGCGATCATCGACGGCGGGCGCATCATCGAGAACGACACGATGTCGGGCGTGATCCGCAAGCTCAGCCAGGAGACCTTCGTGCTGAACTTCCGCTGCCCGGCCTCGGTCGTGCCCCAGCTGCCCGGCTACGTGTCGCGACTGACCGACGACCACACGCTCGAGATCGACGTCACGCGCGAGCAGGGGCTCAACGACATCTTCGCAAAGCTGTCGCAGCAGGGGATCGAGGTCGTCAGCATGCGCAACAAGGTCAACCGCCTCGAGGAGCTGTTCATGCGCCTCGTCGAGCGCAAGGACGCGCAGGCGGCAGGTGGCTGAGATGGAGGCGCAGCCGCTCGGGCGAATCCGCCGAATAGGATTCCAGACGATCGTGCGCCGCGAGTTCGGGCGCATCATCCGGATCTGGGGCCAGACGCTCGTGCCGCCCGCCGTGACCGCCGCGCTCTACTTCCTGATCTTCGGGAGCCTCATCGGCCGCCGCATCGGCCAGATGGACGGCTTCGACTACATGCAGTACATCGCACCCGGCCTCATCATGATGGCGGTGATCAGCAACTCGTACGGCAACGTGGTCTCGAGCTTCTTCGGCGCGAAGTTCGGCAAGCACATCGAGGAGCTGCTCGTCGCGCCGCTGCCGAACTGGCTGATCGTGCTCGGTTACGTGGCCGGCGGCCTGATGCGCGGCCTGCTCGTCGGCGCCGTGGTCCTCGCCGTCTCGCTCTTCTTCACGCACGTGCCGGTCGCGCACCCGCTGCTCGTCGCGGGGTCGGTGATCCTCACCTCGGTCGTATTCGCGCTCGGCGGGCTTTTCAACGCGATCTTCGCGAAGAACTTCGACCAGATCTCCTGGTTCCCGACCTTCGTGCTGACGCCGCTCGTCTACCTCGGCGGGGTCTTCTACTCGGTCGCGCTGCTTCCGCCATGGGCGGAGACGCTCTCCTACGTGAACCCCATCCTCTACATGGTCAACGCCTTCCGCCACGGCTTCCTCGGCACGAGCGACGTGGACCCGGGATTCGCCTTCCTGATCATGGGCGCCTTCGCAATCGCCATGTTTCTGGTCGTCGTCGTGCTGATGAACCGCGGCACGGGCATCCGGGAATAGTCGTGTCGTGCCCCGCAGGTATCATTTCCCGCCTGCGGTCGCGCGCCGACGTTGCGCTCGCTCTTCATGGAGTTACCATGACGTTGCTCGCGCTCCTCGGCGCGCGACCGCGCGCGGGCTCAGGCGGCAAAGACACCTGCCGGGCACGACACTAGTGTGCGGGCGCTACGCATTCTTTTCCCCGGCCGAGGCCGTCAGGCGCGTCTTCGCGCTCGACGACGTCCCTGAGATCGAGCCGCGCTACAACGTAGCACCGACGCAGGACGTGCCCGCGGTGCGCGCGGGCGAGGAGGGCGCGCGCGCCTTCGCGATGCTCCACTGGGGCCTCGTGCCGAAGTGGGCCAAGGAAAAGGCGATCGGCAATCGCATGATCAACGCGCGGTCCGAGAGCCTCGCGGAGAAGCCCTCGTTCCGCGACGCCTTCAAAAAGCGCCGCTGCCTCGTGCTCGCCGACGGCTGGTACGAGTGGCAGGTCGCGCCGGGCGGAAAGCAGCCATGGTTCATCCGGATGAAGGATGCGCGACCTTTCGCATTCGCCGGGCTCTGGGAGCGGTGGAAGGACCCCGCGAGCGGCGCGCAGCTGGAGTCCTGCACGATCGTGACGACCGACGCCGCCGAGTCGGTCCGCAAGATCCACGAGCGCATGCCCGTCGTCCTTTCGGAAGCGGACTGGGACCGCTGGCTCGACACCGCTTTCTCCGACACCGACAAGCTGTCGGAGCTCTTGCGGCCCTACGACCCGAAGTCGCTCGAGGCCTGGAAGGTCGGCCGCGAAGTCAACGCGCCGAAGAACCAGGGGCCGGAGCTGATCGCCGCGGCCGACTAGGCGAGGCTCACTTCTGAGTCCAGGCTCCCGCCTTCGACTTGTAGTACCAGCCGGCGCGCGCATTCGCGATCCAGCGCTCGGCAAAGGTGCCGCGGATGTCCGCTTCCCACTCCGGGTGGCCGTTCGCGCTCGCGATCTCGCGGTAAAGCGAGTTGCGGTCGGCGTTGTCGTCGGCGACAAGCTTGCGAAGCTTGTTGCGGTCGGCAAGGGCGACGGCGTTCGCGTCACGGATCTCGACCAGCCCGTCGGAGGTGAGGCCGATCGCGCCCGAGCTGAAGAAGGCTTCCAGCTCGCCCGCGCGGCCCTTCATGGATGAGGTCAGCGCGCGGATTGCCGGGCTCGAGATGTCGATGTCCGCCTGCGCGTTCGCAACGGGGACGACGTAGTCGAGAACGCCGCGAAGCGCGGCGACCAGCACCTCGCCCGTCCCGCGGCCGATGGAGCTCTGCGGGCTGACCTCGGGCTTCTGCGCTTTGTCCGGGCCCCAGATGTCCTGGATGATCTTATCGGCCGCTTTTTCGGCAGCTGCCGCCGGGAAATACACGTTGATCGTGACGCAGGCGGCGAGCACCAGGCAGAGCGCCGTGAGGCCAGCGGTGATCCAGCGCAACATGGGTTTCTCCTTGGTACTCCCTGACCGTTCGCGAACCATGCTCGCGGCCGGCGGCTGAACGGATCCTGAACCGATTCTAGCGCAGCAAATCGCGCTACTGGACCACGATTTCCGACTCCATGATCGACCCGAGCTGGCGCACGAGCGTCGTCCACGCGACCCGCGTCTGGCTCCCGATCACGTTGATGCGCGGCAGGCCCGCGCCTTTCACGATGTAGTAGCCGCCGGGCGCCGGCAGCACGCCACCCATCACGCAGACGTCGTTCGCAAGCCGGCATGAGAGCCCGAGGCGGTCGTAGCCGAAGTCGTCGAAGAAGCGCAGGAAGCCGCCCTGAAGCACCGCCGCGACGCCGCCGCCGCTTCCGCCGCCGATGCTCGAGAGGTTCGTCACCGCGCGCTGGCTGATGCGGTGCTTCGAGCGGTCGCCGGGCGGCGTGTAGAGGAAGGCGTCGAAGGCCTCGGGCATCCAGTCGAAAGTCTCGAGATCCGAGATGTAGCCCGAGATCCGCCCGGTGATGCTGCCGAATTCGAAGGTGCGCGTGACGAGCTCGAGGTCGAGGTCGTCGACGCCGATGTTCGCGAAGAGGCGAGGGTACTTGCCGAGCGGCTCCTGGAGGCGCAGCTCGCGGACCGCGACTCGCCCGTCGAACACTTTCGCCTCGAGCGCGCCGTCGAGCGTCACGACGCCCTGCCGCAGCTGCAGGCCCGGGATGCTGCCTTCGAGCGTGCCCTGGAATTCGGGCCAGCCGAAGGCGCGCGAGATGCGTGCGACGTCGATCGGCAGAACGTTGGCGTCGAAGCGCACGTACATGTCCTCGGTGCCGGCGTGGCGAACGCGCAATGTGTCGATGGCGAGCCCGCCGTCGAATATGGGGATCGTCACGGGCGCGAGCAGCCGGAAGTGCCGGCCGGTGGTCGCGAAGGGAAGCGTCGCCGCTCCGATCTCGAGGCCCCAGAGCCGGCCCGACCTCCAGGCGAGGCCCGACTCGAAGAGCGCGTCGTCGATCGTGCCGGCGAGCGACGTGCGCGAGGCGTCGTCGAACCAGTTGAGCCGGCCGTCGATCCCTGCGAGCGAGACGGACGCGGTCTCGCTGCCGAATGCGACATCTTCGAGTTCGAGCGCCGTGCGCGTCGGCAGCCCGTCTGCGACTTCGAAATCGCCGCGCATGATGCCCGCCCCCGCGATGTCGCGGAACGCGGTGTTGATCAGGAAGGGCTGGGCATAGGCGGGAAGTGCGGCCGCGAGCCGAAGCGAGTCGACGTGCACCCGCGCCGCCGGCAGCGGCGTCTCTCCGGCGAAGTCGATGGTCGCTTCGCCCGAGGCCTTGAGCACGTCGGCATGGTCGAGCGCGAACCGGTCTGCCGTGTAGCGCGAGGCGGCGGTATCGAGCACGCCGTCGAACTCGAGGTCGGCACGGTGGACGCCGAAGTCGAGGAACACCGGATCGCTGTAGGCCTGGCCTGCGGTGAGCGAGAGCCGGCCTCGCGCGGGCACGCGGCCCGACGCGTCCGCCGTCGCCTCGACACGAAGAATGCCGGCGAGCTTCTCGCCGGCGAGCGTGCCGGCCGCGTCGGCGAAGTCGAGCGTTGCGATCGTCACGTCGGCATCCGCCTCGCGGAGCGTGTCGTCGACACCCGCAGCGCGGAACGCTCCGGAAGCGCGCCCCCCCACGGAGAAATCGGGCGGCAGGGCAACCCAGGGCTTCGCGACGGCCGCAACTCTTTCGAGATCGAGGTCGGCCAGCTTCGCTTCGGCGCGCCAGCGCTGTCCGAGCACTTCGACGTCGAGGCGCCCGCGGCCGCCGGCGATCGCGAATGACTCGAAGCCGAGCAATAGCTTTCCGTTCGCCTCGCGCTTCGCCGTGAAGCGCGTGTCCTGCACACCGAACGAACCGAGCGCGCCGGACAGGCGGCCGGCGTCGCAGCTGATCTCGTCGCCACTGACGCGAAGACGCGGGCAATCGAGCGCAAACTTCGACAGCGGACCGGTTGCCGCGAGGCCGCGGACGCTCGCTGCGCGGAACGAAAGGGCGCCGCCGGGCTCGAAACCAACATCGAGGTCGCGGATGCCGAGTCCCCCGAAATCGATCTCGCCCGCGCTGAAGCTGACCCTGCCTGCGGCGCGAGCCTGGCCGCCCGCGCCGACCACGACAGCGGCGAGCGCGGCGAGCGCGAACTGGCGCGATTTCGGCATCCAAGGAGACTAGCAGGCCATGTCGCTCAAGTTCGAAGTCTACGGAAAGGTCGCAAAGCCGCGGTCGGCGGTGTTCAACGCCGTCGTGGATCCGAAGGAGCTCTCGTCCTACTTCACGACGGGCGGCGCGAGCGGCCCGCTCCGCGAGGGCGCGACGGTCACCTGGGACTTCGCGGATTTTCCCGGCGGTTTTCCGGTCAAGGTGACGAAGCTGGTGCCGAACGAGCGGATCGAGATCGAGTGGGCATCGAGCGAAGGCGGCTACGACACGCATGTCGTCATGACCTTCGAGGCGGTCGACGCGTCGACGACGCTCGTGAAGATCTCGGAGTCCGGCTGGCACGACACCGCCAAGGGACAGGAAGCCTCGTACCAGAACTGCTTCGGCTGGAGCCAGATGCTGTGCTGCCTCAAGGTGTGGGTCGAGCACGGCATCAACCTGCGCCAGGGATTCTTCTAGAAGATTCAGTCGCTTCCGCGATTTTCCGGCGCAGTGTCGATCGGGGCGCGCCCGGATCGACTATTGGTTGTCATGAATCCAGCATATATGGTCGCTGCCGCGCTCTCCGCTCTTGCACCGGGGCGGCGGCACGCCATCCAGGAGGACCCGATGCAGTACCTGTGTCTCATCTACGAGGACGAGAAGGAGTGGCAAAAGCTCCCGCCCAACGAGTCGGCAAAGATCATGGGCGAGTTCAAGTCCTATACCGATTCGATCAAGAAGAGCGGACATTACGTCGGCGGCAACGCACTGCAGCCGACACATACCGCGACCACTGTGCGCGTCCGCCAGGGCAAGGTCGCGACGACCGACGGCCCGTTCGCGGAGACCAAGGAACAGCTCGGCGGCTACTACCTGCTGCAGGCGCGCGACCTCAACGAGGCGATCCAGCTCGCTTCGAGGATCCCGGGCGCGCGGCTCGGCTCGATCGAAGTGCGCCCCGTCATGGAGATCAACGCATGAGATACATGATCATCGTCAAGGCGACGAGGGACTCCGAGGCCGGCGTGATGCCGCCCGAGCACCTCCTGGCTGAGATGGCGGCCTACCACGGAGAGCTCGCGAAGGCGGGCGTGCTCGTGGACGGCTCGGGCCTGCAGGCAACGTCCAAGGGTTGGCGAATCCGCTACCGCGGCGGGAACCGGTCCGTCGTCGACGGCCCGTTTGCCGAAACCAAGGAACTGATCGCGGGCTACACGATCATCAACGTGAAGTCGCGCGACGAGGCGGTCGAATGGACGAAGAAGTTCCCGAATCCGACGCTCGAGGGCTCGGATTGCGAGATCGAGGTGCGCCGGATGTTCGAGCTCGAGGACTTCGGCGAGAGCGATACGCTCGACAGGTTCCGCGCGATCGGGATGTCCGGGGCGGAGAGGCTGTCATGAAGTTCGTCTGCCTCGGTGCACTCGACAAGCAGGCATGGGCCCAACTGAGCCCGAAGGAGCAGGAGGCAATGGTCAAGGCCTGCACGGACTTCGACGAGGAGCTGTATGCGAAGGGGCACTTCGCCGGCGGCTTCGCGCTCCAGGACACGGCCGCCGCGACGACGATCCGCTGGAAGGGTGGCAAGGCGTCGCTGGTCGACGGCCCGTTCGCCGAGACGAAGGAAATGCTCGGCGGCATCCTGATCCTCGAGGCGAAGGACAAGGACGATGCCGTCCGGATCATGAGCCGCCATCCCGGCATCCGCATGGGACCGTTCGAGATTCGTCCCGCGGACGAGGCCTTCATGGACCAGCATCCGGTCATGCAAAAGCTGAAGGAGAATGCAAGATGAGCTACGTGGATGGATACGTCCTGCCAGTCCCGCGCAGGAAGCTCGCGGCGTACCGGCGCATGGCCAACGAGGCGGGCAAAATCTGGCGCAAGTACGGCGCGTTGCAGTATGTCGAGTCCGCGGCGGACGACGTCCAGCCCGGCAAGTGGACCTCGTTCCCGCAGAGCGTGAAGCTCAAGCGGGGCGAAGTCGTCGTGTTCTCGTTCATCGTTTACCGTTCACGCGGGCAGCGCGATCGCATCAACAAGAAAGTGATGAAATTCTTCATGTCCGACCCGAAGTGGAAGAAATACATGGACCCGAAGAACATGCCGTTCGACGGCAAGCGCATGTTCTGGGGCGGCTTCAAGGCGATCGTCGAGTACTGACATGCAATACATGCTGATGTGCTGCATCGAGGAGAAGCGCTGGCTTGCGCTTCCCGACGCGGAGCGCGACGCGGTGATGCGGGACTACGGCGCGTGGGTCGCGGGCCTCGAGCGCGCGGGCCGGCATCGGGCGACGGAGAAGCTAGCCTGGTCGCCCGCCGCGAAGACGCTGCGCATGCAGGGCGGCCGGCCGATCGTCACCGACGGGCCGTACGCCGAGACGAAGGAACAGTTCGGCGGCTTCCACATCGTGGAGGCCAGCGACCTCGACGAGGCGCTCTCGATCGCGGCCGGCATCCCGACGCTCCGCGTCGGCGGCACCGTCGAGGTGCGCCCTGTGGAGCCGCGGGCCTGACCGACTTCGATGCGCTCTACCGCGACGAGTCGCGCCGGGTCCTCGCGACCTTGATCCGGCTGCTCGGCGACTTCGACCTCGCGGAAGAAGCGCTGTCCGAGGCCTTTGCCGCGGCGATCGAGCAGTGGCCTCGCGACGGCATACCCGAGAATCCGCGCGCCTGGCTCGTTTCCGCGGGCCGCTTCAAGGCGATCGACGGCATCCGTCGTCGCGCGCGCTTCGACACCGGACTCGAAGAAGTCGCGGAAGGCCTCGCGGCGGCGGAGGGTGACCCGGCCGACGCCGCGGACGAGACGCTGCCCGACGACCGGCTTCGCCTCGTCTTCACCTGCTGCCACCCGGCCCTCGGCCCAGATGCGCAGGTTGCGATGACGCTGCGCGAGGTGTGCGGACTCACCACCGAGGAGATCGCGAGCGCCTTCCTCCTGCCGCCCGCGACACTCGCGCAGCGCATCGTGCGCGCGAAGGCGAAGATCCGCGACGCCGGGATCCCGTACCAGGTGCCGGGACCGGCCGAGCTCCCGGAGCGGCTCGACGCCGTGCTGCGCGTCCTCTACCTCGTCTACAACGAAGGCTACGCCGCTTCGAGCGGCGAGGCGCTGACGCGCGCGGACCTTTCTGCGGAAGCGATCCGCGTCGGGCGCTTGCTCCTCGAGCTCCTGCCCGAGCCGGAAGCCGCGGGGCTCCTCGCGCTGATGCTGCTGCAGGATTCGCGCCGCGCTGCGCGTACCACCGCGACCGGCGACATCGTCCTGCTCGACGAGCAGGACCGATTGCTGTGGGACCGCGCCCAGATCACCGAAGGCCTCGCGCTCGTTCGGCGCGCGCTCGCCTCGAGGCGCTTCGGGCCGTACACGCTGCAGGCTGCGATCGCCGCCGCCCATGCCGAGGCCACGACTGCCGAGTCCACCGATTGGAGCCGCATCGTCGGCACCTACGACCTCCTGCTCGAGGCCGAGCCGACGCCAGTGATCGAGCTCAACCGCGCGGCGGCCGTCGCGATGCGCGACGGGCCCGCGGCCGGGCTCGCCCTGGTCGACACCATCCTCGCGCGCGGCGAGCTCGCGGACTACCAGCCAGCACACGCGGCGCGCGCGGACCTCTGCCGACGCCTCGGCCGCGTGCGCGAGGCGCGCGCCGCTTACCGCCGCGCACTCGAGCTCACGAACCAGGGCGCCGCGCGGCGCTTCCTCGAGCGCCGGCTCTCAGAGTTGCCGCGCGAATAGCCCTGTAGAATGCGCCGATGCGCGGCGTCATCTCGATCTCCGGCCTCACCAAGACCTATGCCAACGGGCACCAGGCCCTCAAGGGCGTGTCGCTCGACATCCGCCAGGGCGAGATCTTCGCGCTGCTCGGCCCGAACGGCGCCGGCAAGACGACGCTGATCAGCATCGTCTGCGGGATCGTCCGGCCGACCTCCGGCACCGTGCTGGTCGACGGGCACGACATCGTCCGGGAATACCGCACCGCGCGCGAGATCATCGGGCTCGTGCCGCAGGAGCTCGCGATCGAGGCGTTCGAGACGGTGCGCGCCGCGGCTTCGTTCAGCCGGGGCCTGTTCGGCCGCGCGCCGGACCCTGCGCACGTCGAGCGCGTGTTGCGCGACTTGTCGCTCTGGGACCGGCGCGACGACATCCTGATGACGCTGTCGGGCGGCATGAAGCGACGCGTGATGATCGCAAAGGCGCTCGCGCACGAGCCGCGCATCCTGTTCCTGGACGAGCCGACCGCGGGCGTCGACGTCGAGCTCCGGCGCGACATGTGGGCGCTGGTGCGGCGCCTGCGCGAGTCCGGCGTGACCATCATCCTCACCACGCACTACATCGACGAGGCCGAGGAGATGGCGGACCGCATCGGCGTCGTGAACCACGGCGAGCTCGTCGTGGTGGAGGAGAAGAAGGCGCTGATGAAGAAGCTCGGCAAGCGCCAGCTGACGCTGACGCTCCAGGCGCCGCTCGCCGCGATACCCGCGGAGCTCGACGACTGGAAGCTCGCGCTCAACGCGGAGGGCCACGAGCTCCAGTTCACGTTCGACGCCGCGCTCGAGCAGACGGGCGTCGCACCGCTGCTGCGCCGCCTCGAGCAGCTCGGCATCGTCTACCGCGACCTCAGCACGCGCGAGACCTCGCTCGAGGAGATCTTCGTGAATCTCGTGGGCCGGGGGGCGCGGGCATGAGCGCTCCGGCCTTCAACCGCCACGGCGTCTGGGCGATCTACCGGTTCGAAATGGCGCGGTTCGTGCGCACCATCATGCAAAGCGTGCTGACTCCGGTCATCACGACCGCGCTCTTTGTGATCGTATTCGGCGCGGCGATCGGCTCGCGCATGTCCGAGGTGAACGGCGTGAGCTACGGCGCCTTCATCGTGCCGGGGCTCATCATGCTCTCGCTCTTCACCGAGAGCATCGCGAACGCCTCGTTCGGCATCCACTTCCCCAAGTTCACCGGGACGATCTTCGAGATCCTCTCGGCGCCGGTCGCGGCCTTCGAGATCGTGCTCGGCTATGTCGGGGCCGCTGCCACGAAGTCCGTGCTGCTCGGCCTCATCATCCTCGCGACGGCCTCGTTCTTCGTGCCGGTCACGATCCTGCATCCGTTCTGGATGGCGGCCTTCATGCTGATGACGGCGATCACGTTCAGCCTGTTCGGCTTCATCGTCGGCATCTGGGCGAAGAACTGGGAGCAGATGCAGCTCGTGCCGATGCTGATCGTGACGCCGATGACCTTCCTCGGCGGCGCGTTCTACTCGATCGACATGCTGCCACCGGCCTGGCGCACGGTCACGCTGTTCAACCCGGTCGTGTACCTGATCAGCGGCTTCCGCTGGAGCTTCTACGGGATGTCCGACGTCGCCGTCGGCACGAGCCTCCTGATGACGCTCCTCTTCATGCTCGCCTGCGTCGCCGTCATCGCATGGATGTTCCGGACCGGGTACCGCCTGAAGCAGTGATCGGGCCCGGAAGCGTATCACCCGTCACAATACGTGCGTCGCGGGCTGCGATACACTCGCCCGGGCAAGGAGGCCGCATGATGCCGGGCAAGCGAGCGCTGGTCGTCGACGATTCGAAGTCCGCCCGCGTCGTCCTGGCCCGCATGCTCGAGAAGTACGGCATCCTCGTCGATTCGGCCGACTCGGCCGAGGCCGCGCTCGAGTACCTGAAAGACCGTCGCCCCGACGTCATCTTCATGGACCACCTGATGCCCGGCATGGACGGCCTGCAGGCTGTGCGCGAGATCAAGGCGAAGCCCGACCTCGCTGCGATCCCCATCATGATGTACACGTCCCAGGAGGGGGAGATCTACGGAGGGCAGGCGCGCGCCTCGGGCGCGGTCGGCGTGCTGCCGAAGTCGATCCGCCCGATCGACGTGACCAAGGCGCTCTACCAGTTGCAGCTCCTGCCGGACCGCCGCGACATGGAGCCCTCGCTGCTCGAGCCGGTCGGCGAAGCGCCCGCGCGCGCGATCGCGGCGGCGCCGCCTGCAGAAGCATCGGTCGAGGCTCTGCTGAAGGAGCAGAACCTGGAGATGCGGCGCTTCGTCGTCACGACGCTCGACGCCTGGACGCACCGGATCGTCGCGGAGCTCCGGCCGCGGGAATCCTCGGTCGTGGTGGAGGGCGAGGACGAATCGCCGCCATCCGCGCCGCGTCCGCGCACCTGGCCGTGGAAGCTCGCGACCGGCGCAGCCGTCGTGGCGCTCGTCGCGCTCGGCGCGCTCTACTGGCAGGCGCGCACCGCCCAGGAGCAGTCCGAGCGCGCGTTCCAGGCCGTCGACTCCTCGAACAAGATCTTGAGGAGCGCGATCGAGAAGTGGCGCATCGCCGGCGAGACGTCGGCGGACGCGGCGGCGCAGGAAGGCTTCCGCCCGCTTGTGCTCGCAGTGCCCTTCGGCGAGCAGGCGCTGAGTCCCGCGCGGCTCGAGGCGGTGCGAGGGCTCGTCGCCCAGCTCGAGCGCGCCGCGATCAGCGGCACGGTCCGCATCGAGAACTTTGGAGGCAGCTTTTGCCTCGCCGGTTCCGGCTCCGATGGCTGGTCGCTTGAACCACCGGCCACACGCGCGTCGCGCTGCGACCAGGTCGGCAACCCATTCGACGAGTCGCAGTCCGGTGCGTCCCGCCAGCCGCTCGGCTTCGCGAACCTCGCTGCTTCCGTGAAGCAGCGAACGGGCGGAGCGATCCAGCTCGAGCTGGTGCCGGGACCGAGGGAGCGTCTCGCGGTCGCGTACCCTGCGATCGAGTCGGCTACGGCCGGGCAATGGAACGCCGCGGCCCAGGCCAACAACCGGATCGAGATCAGCATCATCGAGCGATGAGCCCGCGCCTGCTCGTCTACGGCGCGAACGGCTACACGGGCGAACTGATAGCGCGGATGACGGCGCATCGCGGACTCGCGCCGGTGCTCGCGGGCCGCTCGAAGGAAGCCGTCGGGGCGCTCGCAGGGGAGCTCGGCTGCGACTTCCGCGTGTTCGGCCTTGGCGACCCCGCGCGCGTCGCCGCGGCCCTCGATGGCTGCAGCGTCGTCATCCACTGCGCGGGCCCGTTCTCGGCGACGGCGGCGCCGATGATCGAGGCATGCATCGGCGCGGGCGTGAACTATGCCGACATCACGGGGGAGATCGAGGTCTTCGAGCACGCCTGGCGGCAGGACGCGAAAGCCCGCGCGGCCGGCGTCGTCCTCTGCCCGGGCGCCGGCTTCGACGTGGTGCCGACCGATTGCCTCGCTCTCACGCTATCCGACGCGCTGCCGGGAGCGGTAAAGCTCTCGCTCGGGTTCGACAGCAGGAGTCCTCCCAGCCGCGGAACGGCGGCGACGAGCATCGAGAGCCTCGGCCGCGGAAGTTGCGTGCGCGAGCGCGGGGAGCTGCGACGGATCCCGCTCGGCTCGCGCGCGCGCCGAATCGACTTCGGCGCGGGCGAGAAACTCGCGACCGCAATTCCCTGGGGCGACGTCAGCACCGCCTACCGGACCACGGGCATCCTGAACATCGAGGTCTACATCCCCGTGTCGCCGAAGGCGCTCGCGAACTTGAAAAGGCTCGGACGGCTCGGCTGGCTGCTTCGCCGCCGCACCGTCCAGAACTTCCTGAAGGCGCGCGCGTCGAAACGCGCGGCGGGGCCGGATGCCGCGGCGCGAGAGGCGACGCCGGTGCACGTCTGGGGAGAGGCGGTGGATGTGGCGGGGCGGCGCGCGACGGCCCGCGTCGTGGTGCCCAATGGCTACACGCTGACGCAGGAAGCCGCGGTCGCGATCGCGGAGCGCCTGCGCGCCGGCGGCGCTCCGACCGGTTTCACGACGCCGGCCCGCCTCATGGGCAAGGAGTTCGTCACGACGCTGCCAGGAGCCTCGAAGATCCGCCTTGATTGACCTGAGCGCAGACTTTCGCCCGCCGGCCTGGCTCGCGAACCGGCACCTGCAGTCGATCCTTCCGAGCCTTCCGCTGCGGCGTCCCGCGATCGAGCGGCGCGCCGCGGCGGTCATCGCCGCGAGCCGGCCGCTCGTACTCGAATGCGGCGACGGCGTGCGGCTGCTTGGGCTGCATGCCTCGCCCGCGGCCGGCACGGAATCCGCGCTGCGCCGGCTCACGGTCCTCATGCACGGCTGGGAAGGGAGCGCCGACTCGCTTTACGTGCTCTCGGTCGCGCAGCTACTGCACGCGCGCGGCCACGACGTCGTGCGCCTCAACCTGCGGGACCACGGCGGGACGCACGCGCTCAACCGCGAGCTCTTCCATTCCTGCCGCCTGCCCGAGGTCGTCGGCGCCGTCGCGCGGCTGCAGGCGGTCTTTCCCGTGCACCGGCTCCAACTCGCCGGATTCTCTCTCGGCGGAAATTTCTGCCTGCGCGTCGGCGCGAAGGCGCGCGCCGCGGGCATCCGCATCGAGCGCATCGTCGCGGTCTGCCCGGTGCTCGATCCCTCGACGACGCTCGACGCGCTCGAGCGGGGACCCGCGGTCTACCACCGCTACTTCCTGCACAAGTGGAGCCGGTCGCTGCGCCTCAAGCAGGACGCCTGGCCGGGTCACTACGACTTTGGCGACATGGTCTCGAATCCGTCGCTGCGCAGCATGACGGAGCGGATGGTACTGAAATACACCGATTACCCGGACCTTGCGACCTACCTCTCCGGCTACGCGATCACCGGCGGAGTGCTCGCGTCGCTCGAAGTGCCGACCCACGTCATCACGTCCGAGGACGACCCGATGATCCTCGCGCACGACCTCGCGCGATTGGCGCGTCCGGATGCCCTCGAGCTCACCGTGACGGCGCGCGGCGGCCATTGCGGCTACATGGATGCGCTCGCGGGCCCGAGCTGGATCGACCGGAAGATCGTGTCGGAACTGACGCGCGCCTGATCAGGCGCTGTTCGCGGCTTCGCGCATCAGCGCGAGCCACTTGAGATAGCGCGCCAACAGGCGCTGGTCGTGCTCCGGCTCGAAGCGCTCGAACGCCGGGCCCCTGAAATCCGCGGGCGATCCGGCGACGAGGAAGGCGAGGCCACGCGAGGTCGCCTCGCGATCACTGCCGCGGTCGACCGGCGACTCCGCGAGGCAGGCGAGCATGCGGCAAAGCAGCCGGTTCTCGGCAAGCCCGCCGCTCACGACGAGGCGCGCGGCCGCGGGCCGGTGGCGGTCCATTTCGTCGAGGTTCGCCTTGATCAGGAAGGCGACGCTCTCGAGAACCGCGCGGCACAGCTGCAGGTCCGTGCCTTCTCCGACGAAGCGCGACTCGAAGTCGGGGCGCCAGAACGGCGAGGCGAGGCCGGCGACGCCGTTCAGGAAGAACGGGGCCTGCTCGTCGTGAAGGTCCGCGCCGGCGAGAAGGCCGAGCAGACGGCTCGCCGCCGCGCCCTGGTGCCGCTCGAGCCAGTCGAGCGCCGCGCCCGCTCCATTCACAGAACCTTCGAGCACGAAGTCGAAGTGCTCGTCATCCGCGCGAATGACGCTGGTGAGCAGCGGCGGAGCGCGCAGCGCATCGCTCGTCGGCCGCAGCACGAAGGCGCCCGTGCCGAGGTTGACGTAGGCCGCGTCGAAGTCGAGCGCGCCGGCGGCGAAAGGCACGACCGACTGGTCGCCATTGCACACGACGAGCGGCAATTGCCGGCCGTCGCAGGCGAGCGTGCCAAAGGCGTGCTGCGTGCCGGTCGCGCGGGGCAGGATGGCGCGCGGAATGCCGAAGAGCTCGAGGAGCTCGTCCGACCAGTCGCGCTCGAACGGCGACCAGAGGAGGGTCCGCGCGGCCGTCGACGCATCGGCGAGGCAGGGCCGCTCCTCGAGCAGCCGGTGCAGCAGGTAGCTCGCGAGCGGGCCCGCGCGCAGGCGGGATTGCGCCGCGGCCGTCCTCACCTCCGGCAGGTGGTCGAGGCACCAGCGGAGCTTGCTCGCGCCGTAGTGCGGCGAAAGCGTGAGGCCGGTCAGCCGCTGGACGTCATCCGCGCGGCGGCCGATGCCGCGCAGCCATGCCGCACCCCGCGCGTCCTGCCAGGAGATGACAGGCGCGAGCGCCCGTCCGCCCCCGGCATCCCAGCAGGCGATGCTCGAGCGCTGGACCGCGATGCCGGCTGCAGCCCAGCGCTCCACTGGAACGAGATGGGCGAGCTCCGTGAGTGCGGTGCGCGCGCTCGCGACGATCTCGTCCGCGTCGTGCTCGACGTGGCCGAGCGCGTTGCGCTGCGTCGCAATCGTGACGAGCGCGGCGCCTTCCAGCTCGCCGCTTGCGGTATAGGCGCTCGCGCGCGTCGCATGGCCGCCCTGGTCGAGGGCGACGAAAACCGGGTCCGTCATGCGCTCGCGGCCTCGCGCGAGGCAAGCTCGGCCGCGAGGCGGAGTGGCTGCATGCTCTCGACCATCGCCGCGCCGCGTCCGGCGAGCTCGAGCGCATGCCCGGCATCGGTGACCTCGTAGACGACCCAGGTCCACGGGCCCGCCGGCAGCGAGCGTCCCGCGGGAATCCGGTGGTGGTCGCAGAAGACGTACTCGGGACGCATGAGGTCCAGGACGCTCCTGAGCTGCACGGGATCTCCATCGAGCACCCAGCCGATCTCGATGCCGCCCGAGGTGCGCGCGAGCCGGCATGCGTCGGCGTCGAAGGATATGAGCGTGCAGCGCTCGCGAACCGGCGCCAGTGCCGCGAGGATGCGCTCGATGCAGTGCGCCCGGCCGTGATGCACGAGGCTCGCGCGCTTGACCTCCACGAAGGCGCGCGCGCCGGGGCTCGCCGCCATCAGCTCGACGACGCCTGCGAGCCTTGGGAGCGCCGTCCCGGCATGCGCGCGGCCGAAGCGCGCCGGGTCGCCGGCATCGATCCCGTCGAGCTGGCCCGACATCGTGAGGCGGACGTCGCCCGTTCCGCGCGTGGTGCGCTCGAGGCTCGCGTCATGGATCACGAAGGGCACGCCGTCGGCCGAGAGCTGGACGTCGAACTCGACGTGGACGATGCCACGGCGCCAGGCCGCCTCCAGCGCGGGAAGCGTGTTCTCGGGAAAATGTTCCGCGTCGCCCCGGTGTGCGACGATGGCAGGCGGCATGCGGGGAATTATAGTCGCGCCGCTACTCATCGCCGCCTGCATCGCGGCGGGATGCAGCCGGCAGGAATCCGCCTGGCAGGATGCGGCGCGCAGGAACACGCCTGCCGCGTACCAGGAATACCTCGAACGTTACCCCGGCGGCGCGCACGCCGCCGCTGCCCGCGAGGGCATCGTCGCCGCGCGCGAGGGCGCGGCCTGGGCGCGCGCGGAGCGGCTCAAGACGCCCGAGGCCTGGCAGCGCTACCTCGCTGAATGGCCGGAAGGCGCGCATGCGGCGATCGCGCGGCAGTCGATCGTCGAATTCATTCCGCCGCCGCCCGCGACGGCGCCGGGTGGATACGAGATCCAGCTCGGTGCCTGGACGGACGAAGCGTCCGCGCGCGCGGCGCTCGCGGGCTGGACCGGCCGGCAGGCCGACCTCGGCGGACAGGTGCCGCGAATCGACGGGCCGAAGCCGGGTGCGGCGCCGATCTGGCGGCTCCGGGCAGGGCCTTACGACGAGGCCGCGGCACGCGTCGTCTGCGAGGACCTGAAGTCGGCGGGCGTCGACTGCGTGGCGATCGGCGCCGGGTCAGCCGGCGATGCGGCGCCATAGCGCGCGGCCGACGAGCCGCGCCTGGTCGGCGAGGCCGAATCGCTTCAGGTTGGTCTTGATCACGCCTTCGGTGAAGCGCGTGCGCTTCGAGTAGTCGATGCGCACGTCGACCAGCACCGGCTCGCCGCGGTCCGCCGAGTCGAGCGCCTCGCCGACGACACGCTCGATCTCGCTGTCGTCGCGCAACAGGCGGAATCCGACGCGATTCGCGCGCGCGAGCGCCTCGAAGTCGAGCTCGGGCAGGACGGTGCAGGTCTTCCGGTTGTACGGCGTCTCCTGCGCCTGAGCGATCTGGGCAAGCTCGCCGTCGTTGAACACGAACCAGGCGACGCCGGCCTTCTGCGCGACGGCGGTCGCCATCTCGAGACCGGTCATTCGTACGGCGCCGTCCCCGACGATGCCAACGACCGTCCGTTCCGGGCGCGCGAGCTTGGCACCGATCGCACCGGGGATGCAGTAGCCCATCGAGTTGAAGTCGGACGGCGAGAAGAATGCGCGCGGCGCGCGGAACGGCATGAGCTCGGCGACCAGGAACGTGTGGTTGCCGTCGTCCGCTACCACGATTCCGTCGTCGGGCAATCGCGCGCGCAGCGCGTCGAAGAATCGCTGCGGGTTCACGCGTCCTATCGAATCGTGCGCGAGCCACTCCTCGCGATAGGCGCGCTTGTCCGACTCGATCGCGGCAGCGACCGCTTCGGCCCGCGCGCGCGAGGCGGCGCCACCGAGCGCGTCGCGGAGCGCGGCGAGCACCACTCGGGCGTCCCCCTCAAGCGCGACGGTGCACTTGTAGTTCGCGTCGAAGACACGCGGGTTGACGTCGACATGCACGAGCGCCGCCGGCGGGTCCCAGCCATAGCTGCCAGTCGGGATTTCCGCGAAGCGCGTTCCGACGGCGAGCAGGGCATCGCAGTCGGCGAATGCGTTTTCAACGGCGGGAACCGCCGCGCGGCCGAGCGCAAAGCCCGCGTGCAGCCGGTGATGGCCCGGGAACGCGGACAGGCCCTGGAGCGTCGTCGATACCGGAGCGCCCAGAAGCTCGGCGACGGCCATGAGCTCGGCGGTCGCGTCCACGGCGCCCCATCCGCAGAAGATCGCCGGATTCCTCGCCGCACGAAGGAGCGCAGCCGCTCGCGCGATGTCGGTCGCGGCGGCACGCGCTTCCACCGGCGGCGCAGCCTTGAACACGGGCCGCTCGCCGGCGTCGCCCGCCATCAGCTGGAGGTTCACGGGGATCTCGACGAAGACCGGCCCCGGCTCGCCGCTCGTCGCGACGCGCCAGGCCTCGTGGATCACGGGAATCACGTCCGCGTGCCGCTCGACGCGCCAGCGCGCCTTGGTGATCGGCGCGAGCAGCGCCTGCTGGTCCATGTCGTGCAGCTGGTAGGCGCGGCCGAGGTCGCGCCGCACGCCGCCCGAGATCACGAGCATCGGGATGCCGTCGAGGAAGGCTTCGCCGATCCCGCTCGCGGCGTGCGTCACGCCCGCCGCCGGCACGATCGCCAGCGCGCCGATTCCGGCGCCCGTGCGGCTGTACGCGTCCGCCATGAAGGCGCCGCCGCCCTCGTGCGCGACGAGCACCGGCGTGATCGATTCCGAGGCACCGAGCTCGTCGTAGAGCTCGGTGTTGTGCACGCCGGGGATGCCGAACGTGTGCCGGACGCCGAGCTCCTCGAGCGCCTCGCGCGCGAGCCGCGCCGCCGTCTTGTGCATGCTGCCTCCCCGCGGGGTGCAGCGTAGCCTAACCGGCGGCGGCGCTGCGCGTCAGGCCTTGATCATGCGCCAGTCGCCCTCGCCGTAGCGGCAGGCGCTGCCTTCCTTCGTGACGCGCCGGCCGTTGAGAATCCGCACCACGGTGAACTTGCGGCAGACGCGGCCTTCGCGCTCGAATCGTCCGTAGGGTGTGAGGGCATACACCATGTCGCTGGTGGAGCCCCGCCATTCGACCTTGCGGCCGTCCTCGAGCAGCTCGAGCGAGTGGCCAAAGCAGGCCCGATCCTTGTCCTCCATGTTGTCGCCGATCTCGTGCCCGATGACCGCGCCGATCGCGGCGCCGGCGAGGATCGCGACCAGGCGATCGTCGCTGTCGCTGACCGCGGCGCCGATCGCGCCGCCGACGACGGCGCCGACCGCCGCACCCGCCTGATCGCGGTCGCAGTGGCCCGACCGCACGCCGTAGTCTTCGGTCCAGTGACGGCCCGTGTAGCCGACGTAGTACGGGTCGTTCTTCTTGCGCCAGCCATGTGCCGGCGCGTGCGAGGGCGGATCCGCCAGCGTGGCGGCCGGCGCCGCGATCGCAAGGGCGAGCGCGACGGCGGAGAGGATGCGTCTTATGTTCACGAGGTTCCCTCCCATGCAATCTCGGGTGGGAGAGTCTAGGAAGGGACAGGCTGAACGGCGCGTGAACCAGCGCTCAGAAAGCGGTCAAAAGGCGTTTATCCCGGTCAATTCGCGGCCGATCGTCAGCTGGTGGATGGTCTCGGTGCCCTCGTAGGTGATGACGCTCTCGAGGTTGAGGGCATGGCGGATCGGCACGTATTCCGCGCTGATGCCGGAGCCGCCCAGCATGTCGCGCGCGTCGCGCGCGACGTCGAGCGCCATACGGCAGTTGTTCCACTTCGCGAGCGAGACCTGCGAAGGCTGCATACGGCCCGCGTCCTTGTGCCGCCCGAGCTGCAGCGACATGAGCTGGGCGCCGGTGATGCCGCGCGCCATCGATGCAAGCCGGATCTGGATCGCCTGGTTTGCGGCGAGCGGACGGCCGAACAGCACGCGCGTCTTCGTGTAGTCGAGGAGCTGGGCGAGGCAGGCCTGGGCTGAGCCGATCACGCCCCACGTGATGCCGTAGCGCGCCTGCGTGAGGCAGGAGAGCGGCGCCTTGAGCCCGATCGTGCTGCCCGGGAGGACGTTCTCCTCCGGCACGACGACATCCTCGAGAAAGATGGCGCCGGTCGCGGAAGCGCGCAGCGAGAACTTGCGCTCGATCTCTGGCGCGGCGAAGCCGCGCATGCCCTTTTCCACGATGAAGCCCCGGATGCCTTCCTCGGTCTTTGCCCAGACGACGGCGACGTCGGCGATCGGGGCGTTCGTGATCCACATTTTCGAGCCGTTCAGCACCCAGTCCTTGCCGCGGCGCTTCGCGTGCGTCTTCATGTTGCCGGGATCGGAGCCGCCGTGCGGCTCGGTGAGCCCGAAGCATCCGATCAGCTCGCCGGTCGCCATGCGCGGCAGGTACTTCTCGCGCTGCGCCTCGCTCCCGTAGGCGTGGATCGGGTACATGACGAGGCTCGACTGCACGGAGACGAAGCTGCGGATGCCGGAATCGCCGCGCTCGAGCTCCTGGCAGATGAGCCCGTAGGAGACGGAGTTCATGCCGGCGCAGCCGTAGCCCGTGATCGAGCTGCCGAGCAGGCCGAGCGAGGCGATCTCGGGCACGAGGTCGCGCGGAAACGTGTGCTCCTCGAAGTGCTTCTGGATGACCGGGAGGACTTTCTCGTCGACGAGGCGCGCCGTCGCGTCGCGCACCATGCGCTCTTCGTCGGTCAGCGATCCTGCGACGTCGTAGAGATCGAGCGGGTTCACCCGGTCTGCATCCCGAGGCGACCGACGAGGTCCTGGGCCATGGCCTCGGCATCCTTCGCCTTGCCGACCGCGGCCTCGACGTCGCCCTTCGCTGAGGCGGCGCCGGCCTCGTCCCACGTCGAGCGCGCGCTCTCGAACGCGGCGTTCGCCTCGTCGAGCAGCTGCTTGTCCATTCCGTCGGGGAGCTTCTTCATCCTGCCGAGCTCCTCGAGGCGGCCGTCGATCCCGGCGAGCAGGTCCGGGAGGCTGCCGGAAAGTCGCGCCCATTCTGCGTTCAGCGCTGCGACGTGCTTCTCCTTGGCGGCCGCGGCCTCCTTGCCGAGCGCCTCGGCGTGCGCGGGCACGTCCTTCACGGCGGCGATCGCGTCCGCGTAGCGCTCCTCGTCGAACGCCTTGCGCGCGGCGACCAGCTCGCCCTTCACCTCGGCGTAGCGCTCGGGCACGTACTTCTCTGCGTCTTCGTAGACGGCGTTCAGCGCGTTCTCGGCGGCGGCGATCGCCTCGGCAGCGGGATCGCGCTGCGAACAGGCGGCGAGCGCAAGCGCGGCCGCGCCTGCGGCGATGAGGATCCGGAGTCTCATGTCGGCGACCTCAGGCGGCCTTGACGCCGAGCTTTTCCATGATCGCCGAGATCTTCGCCTTCGCATCGCGCGCCGCGGCCACGCTCGCCTCGAAGGTCTTGCTGGTGATCTCGGCGGCGGCCTTGCTCCACGAGTCGCGCGCCGCATCGTATTCGGCGACGGTCTGTTTCCACTCGTCGGCGGTCATGCCCTTCGGCGGGCGCCCGCGCTGCGACGAGATTTTCTTGTCCATCGCGGTGATCATGGCCGGCATCGCCTTGGCGAGGTCGTTCCACTCGGTCTCCATTTCGACCATCGCCTGCGCGCGCTTGACGCGGGCGTCGGCGATCGCTCGCTTCAGGCTGTCCTCCGCCGCGGCAGCGTTTGTCACGACGTCGCCGTAGCTCTTCTCTTCCATCGAATCGCGCAGCGACTTGATGCTCGTCTCGATTTCCGCGTAGCGATCCGGCAGGTACTTCTGCACTTCCGCGCCGGACTCCTGGAACTTCTTCTCGATCGCGGCGAGCGCCTGCTCGGCCGGGACCTTCTGGTTCGCGCAGGCCCCGAGGCCGAGGAAAAGGGCGGCGAGCGCCGCGGTCAGGAATATCCTGGAAACCTTCAACATGGCATTGCCCTCCGGCGTTTTGCCGACCGCATAGCGTAACACCGATCGGGTACGATGCCGCGCGTGAAGATCCCCGAGATCCTGATGGTCGAGACCGTGCACCAGCCGGGCAGCCTCGCGAAGGTGCTGCAGGTAATCGCGGACGCGGGCCTCACGATCGACCACCTGCAGGCGCTCCGGCGCGAGCAGGGCCGCACGCTCTGGGAAATCACGCTCGAGATGGACGAGGAAGCGGACCGCAGCCTTTACGCCCGCATCGACGCGCTGCCCATCGCGCGATTCGTCGGCAAGTCGGACCGCGTGTTCGACCGGCACCGCGGGGGCAAGATCCGCACTGAGTCGGCTATACCCATCACGACGCAGCAGGTGTTGCGCGACATCTACACGCCGGGCGTCGCGCGCGTATGCCTCGCGATCAAGCGCGAGCCCGCGCTGGCCTGGGACTACACGAGCCTCGGCAACTCGGTTGCCATCGTGACGAACGGGACAGCGGTGCTCGGCCTCGGCAACATCGGTGCACTCGCGGGCCTGCCCGTGATGGAAGGGAAGGCCGCGCTCTTCTCGACGCTGGTCGGCATCCACGCGGTGCCGATCCTCCTCGACGAGACGGACCCGGCGCGCTGCATCGATCACATCGTGTCGATCTCCTCCGGATTTGGCGCGATCCAGATGGAGGATTTCGCGGCGCCCGCCTGCTTCGAGATCGAGGAGGGCCTTCGGGCGCGCCTCGACCGGCCGGTGCTGCACGACGATCAACACGGCACTGCGGTCGTGACGCTCGCGGCCGTGCTGAACGCGACAAAGCGCACGGGGAAGGGCCTCGCGGATTCCGTCGTCGGCCAGATCGGGCTCGGCGCGGCCGGCATCGGCATCGTCCGGCTGCTGCAACGCGCGGGTGCGCGGCGTGTCCTGGGTGCCGACCTGGATGCGGCGGCGCTCCGCCGGCTCGCCGCGATGGGCGGCGAGGCCTCGACGCTCACCGACATCATGCAGATGGCCGACATCGTCATCGCGACGACGGGCGCGCGCGGCCTCATCAAGCCGGACTCGGTCCGCAAGGGCCAGATCATCCTCGCGCTGTCGAACCCGGACCCGGAGATCGAGCCGGCGATCGCGCTCGCGCAAGGCGCCGCGATCGCGGCGGACGGGAAGGGGATCAACAACCTGCTGGGATTTCCGGGCCTCTTCAAGGGCGCGCTCGCGGTGCGGGCGAAGCGCTTCACCGACGCGATGCTGCTGGCGGCGGCCGGGACGATCGCTGAACTGGCAAAAGGAGACGACCTGGTGCCCGACCCGCTCGAGCGGGAAGTCCACCAGGCCGTCGCGGCGGCGGTCAGCCGCTCATCGCAGTCCTGAGCTTCGCCAGCGCGGCAGACTCGATCTGGCGGATGCGCTCGGCGGAGACTCCGTATTCGCCGGCGAGCTCCTGCAGCGTCTTCTTCTCGTCTCCGAGCCAGCGCGCCTTGATCACCGTGCGGCTGCGCTCGTCGAGTCGCGCGAGCGCGCTCGCGAGGTCATCCGCGACGGCGCCGTCCCACTGGTCCTGCTCGACGATCGTCGCAGGGTCGGCCTCGGGTGCCGGGAGGTAGAGCGAGGGCGAGGCGATCGCTTCGTCGTCGCCGGTATCCGGCGCGGGATCGAACGAGAGGTCGCGCGCCGAGAGGCGGCGCTCCATCTCACGCACCTCGCGCACCTCGACGCCGAGCTCGCCGGCAACCGCTGCGGTCTCCTCCTCGGAGAGCCAGGCAAGGTTCTTCTTCATGCGGCGCAAGTTGAAGAACAGCTTGCGCTGCGCCTTGGTCGTCGCGACGCGCACGAGGCGCCAGTTGCGGATCACGAATTCGTGGATCTCGGCGCGGATCCAGTGCACGGCGAAGCTGACCAGCCGGACGCCCACGCCGGGGTCGAAGCGCTTGACCGCCTTCATGAGGCCGACGTTGCCCTCCTGGATCAGGTCGCCCACGGGAAGGCCGTAGCCCATGTAGCCGCGCGCGATGTGCACGACGAAGCGCAGGTGCGAGAGCACGAGCGTCCGCGCCGCCTCGAGGTCCTGTTCCTCGTGGAAACGGCGGGCGAGCTCGAGTTCTTCCTCGCGGCCGAGCATCGGGATTGCCGACACGCGCTCGACGTAAGCCTCGAGGCTGCCGAGCGGACCGGACGAGATGAGGGTCGAGTTGGGGAGTGCGAGCGCTTGGCTGGTCATGAAGATGGTTTACCTCCGAGCACCGAGTTTAGCAGTCGTGTCAATAGAGTGCTAAGGGGCCCGGAAGTTCCCGGGCGGAGGCGCGTAAAAGCCTTTTGAAACAGGCCCTTAGGCGCGCGGCTCGATCCGGCGCAGGTGATACCCGGCAGCCAGCCGGGCACCCAGGAATCCCAGCAGGGCGCCGCCAAAAACCAGCACCGGCCATTCGCGGATCGTGAGGCCGCGCAGCTCGAAAGTCGCGCCGTATGCGCTCGCGAGCTGCTCGATATAGGGCCCGAGCGCGTAGAGCCCGGCCTCGATGAGCGCGAGCGCCAGGAGCCCGCCGCCGAGGCCCTGCCAGAAGCCGGAGTAAATGAATGGCCGGCGCACGAAGGCGTTGCTGCCACCGACGAGCTTGGTGACTTCGATCTCCGCCCGGCGGTTGTTGATCTCGAGCCGGATGGTGTTGCCGATGACGCCGAGCACACCTGCGGCCAGTACGCCCGCCACCAGCAGCACCACCTGCTGGAGCGTGTCCTCGATTGCGTGCAGGCGTCGCACCCAGGCCGTGTCCGCCGCGACGAGCTCGACGCCGTCCACCTGGCGCAGCTCCTGCGCAAGCCTTTCGACTTCGGCGGCGGAATCCTGCGGCGGTGCCGGACGCACCTTCACGAGCCAGGGAAGCGGGTTGTCGGGGAGCGCCTTGAGTGCGTCGCCGATGCCGGAGAGCTTCCGGAACTCCACGAGGCCCTCGTCCGGGCTCACGAGGACCGCAGCCGCGACGCCGCGCTTGGCCTCGATTACGGCCGCGGCCTTGCGCGCCTGCAATTCCGTCGTCGACATGCGGAAGTAGGCCGAGAGCTGCACCGTGTCGTCGAGGCCCGCCGTCACGACGCGCATGTTGGCGACCGCGACGTAGAGCGCCGCGGGCAGAGCGAGCGCGATCGCGATCACGAGGATCGTGAGGAATGCCGCCAACGGCTGTCGCGCGAGGCGCCCGAGGGAGCCGAGTGCCGCCTGCGCATGACGCTCGAACCAGATCATGCGGGCTCAGGCCGCGTGCGTCGACGCAAGCCGGCCTTGCTCGATGTGGACGCGGCGCACGCGAAAGCGCTCCAGGAGGTGGACGTCGTGGGTCGCGACCAGCACCGTGACGCCGACGGCGTTGAAGCGCTGGAACAGGTTCATGACTTCGAGCGCGAGGTCGGGGTCGAGATTGCCGGTCGGCTCGTCCGCGATCAGGACCGGCGGCTTGGTGATGACGGCGCGCGCGATACCGACGCGCTGCTGCTCGCCCGCGGACAGTTCGAGCGGGAACGAGCGCTCACGGCCGAGCAGGCCCACCTGGTCGAGCGCCGCACGCACGCGCTTGTCCATTTCGCGCCGCGGCACCCCGCCGATCGCGAGCGGCAGCGCGACGTTGTCGTATACCGGCCGGTCGTCGAGCAGGCGGTGGTCCTGGAAGACAATGCCGACCTGGCGACGGAACGCCGGGATCGCGCCGCGCCGCAGCGAGTTCGTGTTGCGTCCGTGCACGACGACCTGGCCGCGCGTCGGGCGTTCGAGTAGCGCGATCAGGCGCAGTACCGTGCTCTTGCCGGCGCCCGAATGCCCCGTGAGGAAGGCCATCTCGCCCGACTCGAGCTCGAAGGAAAGCTCGGAGAGGGCCTCGCGCCCGTTCGGGTATCGCTTGAAGACGCGGTCGAATCGGATCACGCACTGGCCTCCGGCGCGGGCCGCAACAGCCCCTCGACATAGGCTTGGGCGTCGAAGATACCGAAATCCTCCACCTGTTCGCCAACGCCGACGAAGCGGATCGGGATGCCGAAGCGGCGCGCGATGGCGACGACGATGCCGCCTTTTGCCGTGCCGTCGAGCTTCGTCACGACGAGGCCGCTGACGCCGATCGCCTGGCTGAACTGCTCGGCCTGGCGGACCGCGTTCTGCCCGAGGCTGGCATCGAGCACGAGCAGCACCTCGTGCGGCGCACTGGCGTCGAGGCGCCGGATGACGCGCGCGATCTTCGCGAGCTCGTCCATGAGGTGCGACTGCGTGTGGAGCCTTCCGGCGGTGTCGGCGATCAGGACGTCGGCGCCGCGTGCTTTCGCCGACTGGAGCGCGTCGAACACGACGGCGGCAGGATCCGCGCCCGTTGCCTGCGCGACGACCGGCACGGCGTTGCGCTCGGCCCAGGCCGCGAGCTGCTCGACCGCCGCCGCGCGGAAGGTATCGCCGGCCGCGAGCATCACGGAGAGGCCGGTGTCCTTCAGCCGGCGCGCGAGCTTGCCGATCGTCGTCGTCTTGCCCGAGCCGTTGACGCCGACGACGAGGATCACGAAAGGCTTCCGCGAGCGGTCCACCTCGAGCGGACGCTCGACCGGTTTCAGGATGGAGACGAGGGCGTCGGCGAGCGCGGCCTCGAGCGCTTTCGCGTCGGCGAGCTCTGCGCGGGCGACTTTCCGGTGCAGGTCGGCGAGGATCGCCTGCGTCGCCTCGACGCCGACGTCCGCGGCGAGCAGGCGCGTCTCGAGCTCCTCGAGGAGGGCATCGTCGATGCGCCGCCCGGGGAGGAGGTCCGCGACCCAGGAAGAGCCGCGATTGACGCGCGCGCGCAGGCGCGCGAGGAAGCTGTCCTCGCCTATGGCTGGATCACCGAGGCATTCGTGATCACGATGACGTCCCCGTCGCTCGCTAGGAAGTCCGCAATCTGGCTCTGCAGCTCGAACGTTGCTGCGGGCGACGGCCCGGGGTCGAGCAGCGTGTTGTGAATGCCCTGCGAGAACGGCACCCATCCTCCGTTCGTACCAGCGACCGGATTGATTCCGACCGAAGTGACGCGCGATACGCCGGTGCCGCCCACTGTCGCGATCAGCCGCCGGGTCGAACTGGTGGGGACGACCGGATCAGTTGGAAAACCGGCGGCGCCGCCCTCGAATGTCGAGAAATACAGCTCACGGCCGCCGGCCGCGGATCCCGCCATCGTTTGGGCGTAGTTCACTGCATCCGCTGCATCGAACGCGGCTTGCACATTACGGAAGAAATTCCGGTACAGCGTGGTGCTGGGCTGCAGGCCTCTCTGGGCCAGCAGCGCGTTGATCAGCGGCCCATACGTCGCGGATTGCTGAATGGTGTCCGTCAGCATTGCAGCGGCCGACGGCAAGGCGGATGAGCTCACTTCGGATCCGAGCAGCCCGAGCACGGGTCCCGCATGCGTGCCGCCGAGCGAATACCCGATCACATGGACTCGCGCCGTATTGAAGTCGGGGCCCGGGACACCGTCGAAATCGATGGTCGGGATCGTACGGATGAGTGCGATGAGGTCGGCGACGGCCTGTCTCGAGTTATCGCGCTGAACCAGTACGTTCGTGAGATTGAGGAAATTGACGCCGGTGGGATCCACCTCGCCATCCGGCCCCGGTACGCCGAACTGCCCGTTGACTTGCAGATCGAGATTGAAGGTGCGCTCGAACGGGGTCGCAAATTGTTGCGCATAGGCCGCCGAAGAAGGCGTGACGCCGTGCAGCGGCAAGTCGATCGCAATCGTCGCCAGCCCTCGCGAGGCCATCGCGTCTGAGACCAGCAACGCATCCGTGCGATCGCGGGGGAACCCGTGCACGAATATGGCAACCGGCCATCCATCTGGGGGTTTTGGAATGACGTTCGGCACCATCAGGAGCAGGGGGATGTCGAGTGCCGTGCCGGCCGCGGGCACCGGGTTGAATCGCGTCAAGTTCCGGCTCGCCGGATCGAGGCCGGGCACTGGAGACGGCCCCGCGGCCTGCCAAGACGTCGTGAGGATGTTCGTGGAGTTGGCGGAATCCGGGACCGCGAGGCGGTATTGGATGTTCAAGCTGCCTGCGTAGATGTCCGCAATACCCGGCAGACCCATGAACGACGTGTTGAGCCCTGTCGCAGCGACTTCATAGGGTCGCGGCGCAGTCGTCAGGGCAAGGTATGCGAGCGTGTCTTGCGTCGCGACGGTCGAGAAGCTGAACGATGCCACGACATCCGTCGGTGCGACCGCGAGCCCACCCGGCAGCTGACTGCCGATCGCAAGATGGGCGAAAGTGAGGCGGCACACGCCATTCAGAGTCACGTTCGTAATCGAAGTGCAGGTTGGCGGATTGACGCCGCCGGTCAGGTCCGCGATAGCAGCGGTGCGTACGGTCAGGTATTCCGCATCCGCGGTCGCCGCGTTGCCGCTCGTGTCCGTGACGCCGTCGGTCACGAGGACGAGATAGCCGTTGTTGGTTCCGCCGGTCGAGGGCACCAAGGGTTTGAGCGGGCGGATCAGCAGAGTCGCGCCACCGCTGTCCATGTCGGGCGAGACCCCGATCGAGTAATCCACGCCCGGAATCAGGATGCCGAGCACGCCTACCGTGGCTTTTGTTGCGTTGTCGATCGCTACGCGGATCACGCGGACGTTCTCGGCCAACGTCGCCGCGTCGATCGCCGCTGAAAAGCGCACGGTGATGTCCGCAGTCGTCGACCACCCATCGAGGGCGTTCAGCGCGTCGAAGTGAGGCGTCAATGGCCGAATCAACTCGGGCAGGTTCAGCGTTCCATCCGTGGAGCCGCTGAAATAGAGATCTGTCGGAAACGGCAACACCCCCGACGTGGGCCGGAACAAGGGTACGAAATTGCCAACGCCCGGTGTGGAACCCGGATCGCCATTGCCTGACGTCGGGTCGGTCGTGCCAACGCCGTCTGCGGAGTCGCCCGAACAGCCAGCCAGAACCAGGCCCGCAATCAGCAGCGAGACGACGAAACGTTTGCTCATGACGGAGGCTCCGGCGATCCCCGAGGCACGGACGCGTATCATCGCGCAAGTCTAAGGGATGTGCGCTGCAAAAAATGCTCAATACCCTCCGCATCATTGGCGGCGAGTGGCGCGGACGGCGCATCCGGTTTCCGGCCAAGGGCGGCATTCGCCCGACGCCCGACCGGGTCCGCGAAACCCTTTTCAACTGGCTGGCGGCGGACGTGCGCGGAAGCCGCTGCCTCGACCTGTTCGCGGGCAGCGGCGCGCTCGGCCTCGAAGCGCTGTCGCGCGGTGCGGTGCATGCGACTTTCGTGGAGCGCGAACGCGAGAGTGCAGCGCGCCTGCGTGAGACCGCGGCGCTCCTGGCGCCGGACCGCGCCACAGTGATCCAGGCGGATGCGCTCGCGTGGCTCGGTAGCTCGCCCGTCCCGCACGACGTCGTGTTCCTCGACCCGCCGTTCGATGCCGGCCTGCTCACCGAAGCGATGCGGCTCCTCGAGTCGCGCGGATGGCTCGCGCCTGCGGCCCGCATCTACGTCGAGATGCCGGCCCGGCGGGGCGCGCCCGTGCTTCCGGCAGCCTGGCGGATGCACCGGACCGGGCGCGCCGGAGCGGTCGGGTATCATCTCGCCCGGCGCACCGGGGAGGAGGCTGCCACGTGAATCCGAAGCGAAGCGCGGTTTATCCGGGCACGTTCGACCCGATCACGAACGGCCACCAGGACCTCGTGCGCCGGGTGGCGGGCATCTTCGACCGCGTGGTGATCGGCATCGCCGCGAATCCCGGCAAGGCGCCGCTCTTCACGCTCGCCGAGCGCGTCGAGCTCGCGCAGAAAGTGCTCGCGGACCTCAGGAACGTGACGGTGCTCGGCTATGCGGGCCTCACCGTCGACTTCGCGCGCGAGCAGGGTTGCGGCGTGGTCGTGCGCGGGCTGCGCGCCGTGTCTGACTTTGAGTTCGAATTCCAGCTCGCGAGCATGAGCCGCCACCTCGCGCGCGATGTCGACTACGTCTTCATGACTCCCCAGGAGCAGTTCACCTTCATCTCGTCGACGCTGGTCCGCGAGATCGCGCTCTACGGCGGGGACGTCTCGCAGTTCGTGCATCCGGCGGTCGCCGACGCACTGAAGGCGAAGAAGAATCCCTAGCGCTGGCAGCGCGGGCACCAGTAGGTGCTGCGCTGTCCCTGCGTGAATTGCCGGATCGGCGTTCCGCAGCGGCGGCAGGGCTTGCCGGTCCGCTCGTAGACGAACAGGCGCTGGCGGAAATAGCCGGGCATGCCGGAGGCGTCGACGTAGTCGCGCAGCGTCGTCCCGCCGACGCCGATCGCTTCGGTGAGCACGTCCCGGATCGCTCTGACGAGCGCAGCCATGCGCGCACGGCTGACACGGCCCGCAGCGAGCCGCGGCCGGATGCCGGCGCGGAATAGCGCCTCGCTCGCGTAGATGTTGCCGACGCCGGCGACGATCCGCGAATCCATGACGAACGACTTCACGGAGGCGCTCCGCCCGCGCGCGCGCCGCCAGAGCGCTTCGCCCGTGAATTCGTCGGAGAGCGGCTCGACCGCGAGGCTCCGCAGGAGCTTGTGACGAGCGGGCTCGTCCGCGGTGAAGAGGAGGCAACCGAACCGGCGCGGGTCGTTGAAGCGAAGGCAACGCCCGGAGTCGAGCACGAGGTCGACATGGTCGTGCGCGAGGGGCGGCGTGGCGGCGTCGAGGATCCGGAGGCTCCCCGACATGCCGAGATGCAGGATGATCGTGCCGGCGTCGGTGCCGACGAGGAGGTACTTCGCGCGCCGGCCGACCGAGCGGATGTGCGCGCCGGCCAGCTTCGCCGGCAGGCTGCGCGGAACGCGCCACCGCAGGCGCGGCTGCCGCACCACCAGCCGCTCGACGCGCCGGCCGACGAGCCAGGGCTCGATGCCCCGGCGCGTCGTTTCTACCTCGGGTAGTTCCGGCATCCCATGTGCGGCCTCAGAACCTCGTCGTGAACGATGCGCCGA